>SAMEA104315423__coassemble_2130_pt1 | contig 16458 bp, 10 predicted proteins | sample SAMEA104315423__metabat2_low_PE_040 | metagenome-assembled genome bin SAMEA104315423 (sample SAMEA104315423) | gut metagenome | biome: Monkey gut; feature: monkey-associated habitat; material: faeces | place: China | collected 2013 | reverse complement strand
ACATGCCATTCCCTGGTATAGACGTTATCGGAAAGCCCCGGCACCGGCTGCATCGCGGCTTTGCCGAATCTGGCGCAGTCAAGAACTCCCTCCCAATTCTCCGCCGGCCCCGGCGCCCGCCAGCGGTTCTCCTTTGCAGGCGGTGCCGCAAAAGGAATGCCCTTAAAGGCAGTGATTCGGGGATCCGCCGCGGGGATCCCGCGCACTGCTCCGTTTTCTGTCGTTGTCTCTCTGATCATTTTTTTCCTCCCGTGCTGCTGTCCGTTCGATAAGTTCCGGCCATCGCGCTCGTTCTATTCCTTTTTGCTCTGTCCGAGTCAGCTTATTCTGCACGTCTGGGGTCAATCTGATATCTTTTCCCGCTGCGAAGCATCTGGAACGGGCCCGGCAGCACGCCGCCCTCCTCTCGCCTCTGCCCCAGAAAGTCACATTTCACGTGCGCATCCGCTTCAACCCGGGAGATATCTTCCGGTCGGTACACAAAATGCCTTCTCCTGATTTCCTCAGGAAGACCAAAAGGCGTCTGTCCGGTACTGAACAAAATGCCGGCCACTTTTTCGTCGGATTTTGCCTTTCCAAGCGCAGTATTGGATCTGCCTGACAGCTCATCTGCCTCTTCCTGCAGTTGCACCTGCAGAAATGCTTCCTGGCTATGCAGATCAAACCCAAGAAACTCCTTCCATGCCGGCAGGTGAAGACAGAGTTCCGGCTCCGGATACATCACCCGGAGATAGCCGCCGTGCATATTGACAAAGAGATTCCCATCGCTGTCGTTGTCCCTGGTCGGGAAAGTGATGGCGGCATTCCCGCACTGGTAGAAGATGTTATTTCTGATATGCGCATCTCTCGAAGTTCCCCCGCGATCTATGCCGGACTGCCGGAACGCCACCGGCTTTTCATAGAATCCGGATCCCCGGCAAAGTCCGATCAGATTGTGGGCGATGTACAGATGATCCGTCCCCTCTCCGTAGATGCCATAGCCGTTTACGGCATCGTTTTCCACCAGCTTGTACCAGCCGGACGAACCAGGCTCGGCTGGAATTTTGGATGGATCAAATCTCCCCTCGACGTTCCAGATGATATTGTTATCAATCAGATTTACCCCATCGCGTGTACACTCGATGAAGATCGCCTCGCGCTGTTCCCGCCCGTTCAGAAACAGATTTCCGGTGATCCGGTTATTCTCATTGCCGCAGTCGAGCCAGATACTGTCCGCACGGAAGGTGTTAAGAAACACATTCCTCCGGATCAGTCCGTTCACGCTGTTATGAAATTTGACGGCGCCAGCCTCCCAGGAAAGCTCCATCTTCTGCCAGCCGATTCCCTCAAAGAGGCAGTCCTCCACCAGCATGTGACGCGCGAACAGCCCCGCGAGACCGCAGACACCAGCATGCAAAATCCGGCACCGGCGCACCACGCTGTATCCGGTGAGACGCCCCGGTTCATGTTCATGGTGCCAGCACTCATCCCCAACATCCACGCCGACGCAGCCGGGCCAGTCCACCGTGCAATCCTCGATAATCCAGTGATGTCCGCGAAAGGCGGAAAGCGCTCCTCTCTGAGGAACAGGCGCTCCTGTCGCCGCATGCAGGAGAGTAAGCCCCTTCACGCGGATATAGGAAAGAAAAGGCTCCGCAGGTGCAAAACACTGTTCCCGCACCGTAACCTCGATTTTGTGGTTCTTTGGATCCGCATCCCCGGGCAGACGGAAGTGAACCTTCATGCCATTTGCCTCCACCCAGTACGTACCATCCCCTTCGCTCATCTGATTGTACAGAGCGACTTGCCGCAACGGCATGCCGTCACAGAAGATACGTCCTCTCCGCTCAAGAAACGGCGTCATATCCGTCTTGTCATATTCAAGAAAGAGACGGTCGTGCAGGATGTTCACCATGCCAAACGGGTTGTAGCCACGAAACAGGTCCGGATCAAGGTCATACTCATAGACACGCATCTGCGCCGGCTCTGTACTGGCAAAGGGATTGGACGCAAGTCTCCACCCGTTGCTCTTCCGAAAGCTTTTTACCTGCTCCGATGCCCGGATCTCGACCTTTCCGTCTCCGAACGCTTCATAACTGATCATATGCCGGGGGTCCGTCCCGCCGCGCTCCGGATGGACCCATTCCCGATACACGCCGGCATGAATCCGGACTCTGTCGCCGGGCTCTGCCAGCGAGGCTGCCTGCTGAATCCGCGGAAAAGGATGTGCTGTTGTTCCGTCCGCGCCGTCCTCCGATGCCTTCGCATCCACGATCCACTCCCGCTTCCACTGCGTTTTCTGCTCCCAGAAATCAAATTCTGATCCATCCGGAAGAATTGCCTGAAGATCTTCCATCCTATCCTCCTGTCTGTCAGACGTCCCAGTTATATAGACGTAGCTTTCCCCCATCTTCGGGCTCCATCTGAAATAGACTGATAAAGAAAGGAGCGCCCCTTGAGAGGCGCTCCCACTGATACCGGGCAAATTGTCAGGGCATCCCCTGTACTCCTGCCTTACTGAGCTTCCTTCGCTGCCTCAATCTTGGCATCGACCTGTCCCTGATAATTGTCGCAGTCAAACTGATACAGCGTTTCAAATCCAAACCCGTTGAGTTCCTCAGTCATGGCATCCCACATCTGATCGAACTCCTTGTCGGATTTTGCAAACACCATCTTCCAGGAATAGTCACAGACGGACTGGTTGACCTGGTTACGGATGACGGACATGTCCGCGTCATCGGATTTCACGGTGTAAGGAACGTTCGGGCTGACCAGCAGCTTGCCATTCTTCTCCATCCAGTCTGTGGCATCCGTCGCGTCAAACTTCTTGCTCCACTCTTCCATGGTGCCCTTGTTCTGATCTTCAAGAAAAGACGTCCAGTAGTCTTTGTTATACGGCTCCCCTGTCGTCGGATCGGTGCAGATCGCGTCACAGATCCACTGATTGATCTGGTTGTTGCCATCATTGTATCCGCCGCCGCCATATTCCTCGGGTACCGGAAGATTATCCATCAGAGCGTTGTCATTGATGAGCGTCAGCTTGCCGTCTGAGCCGACTGTATAATTGAAGTCCTTGATGCCATCATGCTGGAAGCGCAGTCCGTCTGGACTCGCATACCAGTCAAGGAAATCCAGAATCCTCTGATACTTCTCATCATCCACCTGGGAGCCGATGCCAAACACGCGGCCGGAGCCAAAATACGTATCGGAATCGGTGTAGTAATTCTGATCGTCCACAGGGATGAAGGTGTATGCCGTGCCGTTGTGCAGACGGTCAAGGCTGTTCCAGAATCCTCTCTGCCAGTTGTACCACATGAGATCGATCTGCCCGTTGGAGATCTTGGTCATGACGGAGTTCCAGTCCTGTGTGCCGGAGTCCGGATCGACCACCCCTCTCTGATAGGCGTGATTCAGGAACTGCAGCATCTTGTAATAGGTTGCATTCTTGTCAGTGAGAGGCGTGAAGGTGTTGTCGCTCTTCAGAATAGCGGAACCCTTGATCTTCTCTCCGTACCAGGTGGTGAGCTGCACGACGTTAGCAATACCGATCATGCCGTCGCCGCCGTCCCAGTCGGCCCAGAGAGAGAGCGGATACTCCGGATCTCCCTTGTCGTTCTTCGGATGTGCCTTATGAATCGCCTCAAGCGCATCGAGCAGTCCGTCAAGATCCTTGATGTCCGGCTCCCCGATCTCCTTGTAACGGTCCCAGCGGAGGAGCGGCGCAGAATAAACAAGCGTCCCGGAATAGGTCAATGGAGATGTATCCGTCACCTGGCAGGGGATGCCGTAGATCTGCCCCTTCTGAATTCCATCGAGACTTTCATTGAAGACATCGATCTGCTCCTGGTATGCAGCCAGGTTCGGATACTTGTAAATATCCGCGGAGATATCCTTGACCAGGCCTGCGCTCAAGCAGTCATTGAACTGGGTGCCGTCAAGGATCACGATATCGCCAAGATTTCCAGAGGAGGCACGCGTCTGATATACTGCATCACCTGCCACCTGCGGTGCGACAATATTGACCTTGATATTCAGGTTATCCTTCAGAACCTTCGCGAACCATCCGGTCTGCTCGCCCTGATAGTTTGCGGCGGCATCGTAAATCTCAAATGTCATTTCCTCATCGCGGGAGACCTCCGGTTTCTCCGCCGCAGCCGCCTGCGTATCCGCTGTTGCAGCCGCCTCTGAGGTCGCAGAAGCAGTGCTCTCCGCCGTGGTCGATACGTCTCCGCCGCCTGAACCACAGCCTGCCAGCAGTCCTGCCGTCATGGCACTAACCAGGACAAGTGATGTTGCTCTTTTCATTTCCATAACTCCCTCCTAACTTTGATTTGTTGCTTTCATTTATTGCTTCATTTGCTTTTCAGCAATGATGATCACAGATGACATACTCCTTCATCCCTTGACCGCGCCGATCATAATGCCCTTCGTGAAATACCTCTGAAAGAACGGATAGACCAGCATAATCGGTGTCACGACGACCACAGAAACCGTCATGCGAATGGATGTCGCTGTCTGCGCATGCGCCAGGGATGCGGCGAGGTTCCCGCTTGTCGCGTTATTCACCAGAGACTTCAGAGAACTCGCCTGATTGATATACTGATACAGCACGAACTGCAGTGTGTAGAGCTTCGGATCCGTCACCAGAAGCAGTGTATCCTGGAAGGCATTCCACTGCGCGACAGCGGCAAAAATTGCGATGGTCGCAAGAATCGGCTTGATGACCGGGACGATAATGTAGAAAAACACCTTCAGTGTCCCGGCGCCGTCGATCTCCGCGGCATCCTGAAGCTCATGCGGGACGGACTCGACAAAGGTCTTGCACAGGATAATGTAGAAAGGCTGTACCGCCATCGGCAGAACATAACCCCAGAAATTATTTGTCAGATGCAGGTTTTTCATCGTGATAAACCACGGAATAATTCCGGCATTGAAATACATGGTCGCCGCCACAAACCGGAACCAGAACTTTCTTTTCCACAGCGTATCCCTCGTGAACATGTATCCCAGGAAGGCAGCAATCACGACAGTGAGTGCCGTGCCGATCAACGTTCTGCCAATCGAAATCCTGAAGGCATCCGCAAGTCCCGGAATCTGTCCTACCCTTGTGTAGTTCGTAAAATGAATTTCCTTCGGCAGGAACAGTACCTTCCCTCGTGCAGAGATATCATTGTTGCTGATAGAATTGATGAAAATGTAATAGAACGGATATACACAGACGAAGGCGAAAATAGCATAGATCACATAGATGAGAACGCTCATCACGCGGTCTCCGACATTCACCTTATACTTTGTATGGCTTGTTTTCTGCTTTGCCATTGCTTTGCTTCCCTTCCGCAGCACACCGCTGCAATATCATCAGATAAAGCCCTCGCCGCGAACCTTCCTGGAGATGAGGTTTGTTGCACTCAGGAGAACGACGCTTACAATACTCTTCAGCATGCTGATTGCTGTTGAGAGTGAGTACCCTCCGGCACCCATCGCCAGGTTATATACATACAGGTCCAGCACATCGATCGTATCCTTGTTGAAGGAATTCTCGAAGACGTAGAACTGCTCCATGCCGTTCGACAGGAAGTTTGCCAGCTGAAGCATCACAAGAACGAAGTAAGTCGGGAGAATACTTGGAATTTCAATATGCCAAATGATCTGTCTCCGGGTCGCACCATCGACCTTTGCCGCCTCGATGAGTTCTCCGTCAATACCGGTAATCGCCGCGATATACATGATGGCTGCCCACCCGGCATTCTTCCATGTATTCCACAGCCACATCTTGAACCATATGTGTCTGTCCGACTGCAGGAACATGATCGGCTCATTTGTAATGCCAAGCTCCTGCAAAATTGTATTGACTGCGCCCGTACTGTTGAACACGCCGTATGCGATGGAAAACACCAGAACCCAGGAAATAAAATTGGGCAGTGTCGTCACCGTCTGGACAAATTTCTTGTACGGTCGGCAATTGATCTCATTGAGAAAGATTGCAAAGACCATCGGAAACCAGGAGAAGAACAGATTCAGTCCGCTCATGGCAAAAGTGTTTCGAAGAACACTCAGAACCTGCTTCGCCTTCACCGGATTTTCTACCATGGAGATGAACCACTTGAACCCGACGAACTTATGGATATCCAGCGGAAACGGAGGGCGATAGTCAAAGAATGCGTAAACCCAGCCATACAGCGGGTAATAGGCAAAGATCGCAACCAGCGCCAGGAACGGACAGATATATAAAAACTCGATGAAGGACCTTTTATTCCTGGGATTCGCAAACCATTTTCTCATTGTGTGCCTCTTTTCTGTCGTGTCAGGAGCATCGGCCAGCCCCTGCTTTTTAAAAGTTGCTTGTCTTATGTTTATCGTTTTACCTTGTATCTTGAATTGTATTGACTCATTTCCAAATAGTCAACTTAATTTCGGGAAGTTTTAGTAATATTGTTGATAGTATATAATTTTACCATGTTATTACTATGCAAAATTCTTATATTTCAGTTGTTTACATCTATGTGAAATGCTTATATTTCAGTTGTTTACATCGTTTTACCTTTTCACATTTTGTTCATAAAGGGCAAAGACAATGATTGTAGCAAACGTAATCATGCCAACATCACGAAACATGACTTCATACCCAAGAGTTCCGGAAATTGCGCCGCCCAGCATAGGGCCAACACTGTTGCCGATATCCGCTCCAATAAAATAAGTGCTTGATGCAACCCCCACGTGATGCTCATCGACACTCTTGATACAGGCAGATTGCAGGGATATCTGTCCGCTGCCCTGACCGAGTGCCTTGAAAACCGCAGCGATCAGAACTATGGAAAGTGTATCGGCCTTTGACAGCAAAAGCATCGAAGTCATGCTGACGGCAAGAGAGATAGAAACAACCCACAGGAGCGGTGCTGAATCGCTTACTTTGCCCATCAGCAGCCGGACTATAAACAAAATGATCGCATTAACAGTAAAGAACAGGGCGATATGACCGATTCCGCGCTGTTCTCCAACCATAACCAGGAAGGAACTTGTCACACCATTCAGCATAGAAAACATCCCCCCGGTGAGCGCATAAGCGATGCATTCAACCGCAATCAGGTCGCGCAAAGAGATATGGAACCTGAAAGCAGACGAATTTTGACCCGTCTTTCGCAGAGGGGGTTCCATCGGCATAAATATCAGTACGATCACTGCCACAGAACAGACAAACCCAACAAATAGAAATAACAGTTTGAATCCCAGAACCCCTTGCAGGGCAATGCCGATGATCGGACCAATTACCTGAGAAACGACCTGTCCGACGCTGAAATAGCCCAGGCCTTCCCCCATACGCTCGCGGGGAATCACCTCAGCCACGAGAGCCATATTTGCTGTTCCGCTGACTCCGAACGCTGCACCATGCAGAACACGAAACAGCAGAAGCATTGGGACATTCATCGAGACTGCATACCCAAAAAAACCGACCGTAAATATTATCGTCGTAATGATACAGATTGTTTTTTTGTTTTTGATGTCGCACAGCGCGCCTCCAACCGGACGGCAGACCATGGCTGCTGCAGAAAAAATACCGGTAAGAGTTCCCGCTATGCCAAGTGTTCCGCCAAGATCAACAGCATAGCTGGCGATCAGTGTCTGAATCATGCTGTAACTGAACGCTGTGAGAAAACTGACGAGAATCAGCAGACAATAGCGCGGCGTAATGAGTGGTTCCTTCGCCTGAGTAGTGTTCTCATCCGCTTTTGATCCCCTATGATTTTTCATATCTGATTTCCTTTCAGCCAATGTGTTATTTCCCCCACACACAATCTTCTTCTCAGCTTTCCCGCAATGTATAAGTATCACCTGCCATTATGCTATTACGTTTTAGCTTATGAATCAACCAGTTATTGTGTGAAAAACGCCCGATAACAATTTCGAATCTTTCGTCCTCCGTGATTTGCTATTCTAATAAACTTTTTGAATTGCTTTTTCGTTTTAGCAATTATAGAATATAAGCGTGCATTGATATAAGGTCATTGATCGCAAAGAATCAGGAGATAATCGGATTCTTTTTATCACAGGTTCCTGCCATAGAAAGGAGGAGGAAAGCAGCATGTCCAAACCAACTGATGTAGACCAGCTGCTGGATCGTTTCATAGCGCACGGACTGCCGGGATGCGGATTGAAAGTGATCCAAAATGGCGAGGTATTGTATGAAGGATATCGTGGCCTGTCCAATCGCGAATCCGGAGAACCCGTTACCAGAAAATCGATCTTCCGTCTCGCCTCCATGTCGAAAATTCCACTTTACACCACGATGATGATGCTCTACGAGCGCGGTGCATTTCTGATGACAGACCCGATATCGAACTGGTTGCCAGAATGGCAGCACATGAAGAAATTCATCCATGATGCCAACGGGTATATCCATATTGTTGATGCACAGAGGTCCATCACCGTACGCGATGTGTGTTCGATGAAATGTGGCCTTCCCTACTGCAATTCATCAGAGGAAACCAACAACGCCGTGCTCACTTCTATGCAGAATTGTATGAAGCCGCTGTGGGAGAAAGGTCATTACACAAATAGGGAGCATGTCCGCGCAATGTCTGGCGCAGTTCTCGCTTGTGAGCCTGGAAAAAGATGGATTTATGGCTTCTCGAGTGAGCTTGCCTGTGCGCTGATCGAAGCCATCTGTGACAGGCCAATTGATGAAGTGTTCCAAGAACTCCTCTTTGATCCGCTGGAAATGAATGACACAAGATCCCGCTTTGAAAAGGATCATCAGTCCCGCATGGTCCGCCTTTACAAAAGGAGCAGCGATGGACTCGAGCCATTTGACAACTCCTTTTTTGATGATAAGCATCTGCCTGGTATAGAGCACGAGCAGGGATGGGCAAGGCTTTACTCCACCGTTGAGGATTTCAGCCATCTCATTCAGATGCTTGCAGAGGGAGGCAGATATAAAAATCAAAAGTTTCTCTCCCCTACAACCATTGATATGATGCGCACAAATGGACTGTCCAAAGAGCAGCTAAAAGATTACACGAACACCTATGAGCGCGGTTACGGTTATGGCTATGGAGTCCGTACATTAATCGATAAGGCTTCGTCTGACCATAACGGAGCCATTGGCTCCTTCGGATGGACCGGTGGATTCGGGACCTGGTGTGAAGCAGATCCTGCGGACAAGGTTTCCATTGTCTACATGCATAATCTGGTTCCGGATGAAGAACTCTATTATCACCCCCGCATCAGATGTATCTCATATGGACTGATCCATTGACCCGGTATCCGGTTCTATTATTCGATTCAACAGCAAACGTGGCCTGGGTTGCCATGGATTAATTTGTTCTGTCTCACGACTGACTACAATTCAGCTTAAGGAATTGGATCAATGCCAGCTTTATTGCAGTAACTCAGGGAAATGAGGAATCATGAGTAAATTTGAAGATCTGGATAGACTATTGCAGAAATATGTGGATGACGGGCTTCCCGGCTGTGCCCTGCAAATTGCTCGTAAGGGGGTGACCATATACGAAAAATATTTTGGTTGGGCAGATAAAGAAGCGGGAATCCCTCTTAATCGAACTCACCTGTTTCGACAGGCATCTCTTACAAAAATTGCCATGTATACGGTCGGCATGATGCTCTATGAGCAAGGGTGGTTTTTGATGAGCGATCCTCTCTACGAGTATTTTCCTGAATACAGGAATGCAAAAAAAGCCATTCCAAGAGCAGATGGAGGCTATGATATTGTCCCAGTCGATCATCCGATCCTGGTGAAGCATATCTTCAACATGACAGCCGGTCTGCCGTACAACATGCTCCTTGGCGCTGACGCACCGACGCAACACCCCACCTCTACAGCAATGGCGAGAGCCATGAAACGGCTTCGCGATCGGGGGCACTACACACTGCGGGAAGAAATTCGAGAGATGTCATCCATCCCGCTGGCTTTCGAACCCGGATCGCACTTTCTGTATGGATTTTCAAGTGAGCTGACAGCCGGACTTCTGGAGGTGATATGCGGTAAGCCTGCAGAAGTTGTCATTAAGGAAATGCTCTTCGAGCCACTCGAAATGACTAGCTCTGCGAACTATCTTGTCGGAGATATGGGAGATCGTCTTGTGAAGAACTATTACCTTCGTGAGGGCAAGAAACTCTCTGATCCCGATGCGTTATATGTCCCCGAAAACGAAATCGCCGTCAAATCGACAGGCCCGCTTGGATCCGTCTCCGGTTTTTCCCGCGTCATTACGAATTGTAATGATTACACGCATCTCTTCTCGATGCTGGCTAACGGCGGACGGTATAAAAGCGAGCAGATTATCGGCCGTTCGACGATTGATCTCATCCGGACCAATACTCTTTCTCCTGATATGATCGCCAATGATTTCTCCAACGACTATCTTGCCGGATATGGTTACGGTTACGGAATGCGCACAATGACAGATCCTTATGCTGGCGCACACAATGGACCGCGAGGTTCCTTCGGATGGACCGGCGGTTCAGGTACCTGGGGTGAAGCGGATCCGTCTCGAGGCATCTCTATTGTATATATGCATAATCTGCAGCCAAATCTCGAGATGTATCACCACATTCGTATGCGTGCTGTCGCATATGGATGCCTTGACTAGTCTTTACTCTGACACCTGATTGTCATGTGCCGGACTGCTCTGCCGATAAACAAACTGTGGTTCTTCTCTGACTGCCTCCGCATTTGTTTTCTCATCTTTAAGATGCCTGATCAGAATATCAATCATGGATTCCATTAGAACGGAAGTCGACACGCGTAGCGAAGTGATGGTCGGAGAAAGGTAATGAAGAACCACCGTGTCGCCATATGCAACGATTTCCATATCATCCGGCACACGGATGCCATGTTCCCTGATTGCCTGCAACACGCCGGCAGCTGCTGTATCATAGAGTAGAAAAAGCCCGTCCGGATATGTTTTGCCGCTGAGAAGTTTCGTCATTGCTGTATAACCAGCTGAGGTTGTACGGGCGTTTTCCTCAATAACCATTCTTTTATTCACTTTAATCCCTAACTCTTTACATTTTGAAAGAAACCCCCTGCATCGCTCTGCTGCCGCCCTGTTTGAAGGATCTGCGCCGATCACTCCGGCTGTCTTCAAGCCACGTCCTGAAAAATGTTCAGCGCACAGCTCCCCTGCGTGATAATCTGCATTCATGACACTGTTAAACCCTGCTATCTCGCGATTACAAAGGATAACCGGGATATTGAATGTTTGACCGGCAAGGAAATCAAGATCTTTATTTGAAGCACCAAAGATGATAGCCCCGCTGTAACGATTCGCATTGATCTTTTGTCCCTCTTCGCTGAGCCTGCCCTCCATATATGGTTGAATGACAAGTTCAATGCTGATTCCCAGTTCTTCCTCCTTCTGCATTATTTCCCGGGTCAATGTTCCGAGCATTTCGTCGACATAATAAGTAACATTCCAAAATGCTGCGATGACGTAGGTTGGCTGTACACTTGCTCCCATACGCAGTCTTCTCGCATAGATATTGGGCGTATATCCCACCTTCTTCGCCTCATTCCAAACCTTCTGCTGCGTCTTTTTTGAAATGCGGATTGAGTCGCCCCTCCCATTCAGGACAACAGACACCGTTGCGGGCGAAAGTCCAAGAGCTTCTGCAATTTGTTTAATCTTTGAGGTATCCTTCTTCACTGCCACTCTCCCGGCCCTCCTGCGTCTTCAATTACCGGTTCATCCTACTCCATATCAAATAGCATCGTATACTGTGCATCCGGACTGGACGGATCCCCTTGAAATTCAGTGAAATACTTTTCCCATAAACCTGACCAGCGCCTTGCGCCAGAAAGTCCAGTCGTGAATGCCAGGCACATGATAGAAATCAATCGGAAGGCCATATTCCTCACGAAGAAGGCGCATCGCCTCTATATCACCCTGGATCATGCGAAAATCCTGGTCTCCAATGCCGAGGAACATATAACGATAGGTTTCAGTGAAACGTTCCTTGTGGAAAAGAAGGTCGCGGTAATCATCCTTGTCATCATTGATCTTGAATGCGGCCGAAAAGATTCCCGCATTCGCAAAGACCTCCGGATAATGGAATGCGATAAACTGTGTTTGAAAGCCGCCCATGGAAAGTCCTGCTATTGCGCGATTCCACCGGTCCTTTAATGTACGGTAATTCGCATCGACAAAGGGAACAATATCCTTTACAACCTCTTCCGCGAAAGAACCGATCGCCGGATCAGAGCTGCCATCCGGATAGAAGGAATATCCCGTCGCGCAAACAACGATGCATCGCTTCGCTCTTTTATCCGCTATCATATTGTCAAGAATGTTGTTTGCCTTTCCCTGCCAAATCCATCCGGTCTCATTTTCGCCACCGCCATGCTGTAGATAAATGACAGGAAGCGCTTCGTCCGTTGTATCATAGTCAGCCGGTGTGTAGATATAGAGGGCTTTTTCACAACCGCAGACGCTGGAACGATATGTGCGAAGGTGGATTGCACCATGTGGAACATCTCGAAGCTCGTAATCGTTAAAATCCGGATCCTCCATCTCAAAGAAATTCTCATTCATGAAGGAGCCGTAGCCGACATTTGCCATCGGATTGATGACATGTGTGCCATTTACATAGAAACGAATGTAGTAGAATCCTGGCTCCACACCGGATATATGACAAGAATAGCACCCGTCACCCTTCTTTGTAAGTTCATGTGTTTTATCGTGAAATTCCGCCGTGATTCTTGCTTCCGTACCCGCGTAGAAATTCAGGTCAAGCTCTCCCTGACCTGTGATTTCAACTCCCTTCGGCACACGGACATACTTGCCTGCCGGTCTCCCGTTCTCGTCCATAGGGTGAATGATCCTGAACGTAATCGGATCGTTGAAGGTCACATTCGTTTCCATCGCCTGGTTTCTCTTTGTGAAAAGAGCTCCAGGTTCGGTGCTATCAGATTTTGTCTGAAATAACCGCTCGTTTCGCGAGACAATCGTGGTCGCTGCGTACTGCTCCAGTTCTTCATCACGGAAGATAGCATCGCAGAAATCATGAAGGCTTCGTCTCCATGGTTCCCACTCATGAAAGCCCGGGTATTCACGAACTGTGACAAAACTTCCCGCCTTTCGGAGTTTGCCTGCGATCCTCTCGTTGAGATCATGCATGTTTTCATAAATCCCTGAAGTTAAAAAGATTTGTCCGTAGACAGGAGCAAAATCTTCAAGATCCTGCAGCATATCTGAGAATCCTCCTGAAAAGACTCCGAAATATCCGAAAAGATCCGGATGGCGAAGCGCAGAGAGTGCTGCCTGTGCGGAACCCAGCGAAAGCCCGGCAACTGCCGTGTTCTCGCGGCCTTTACGCACACGATATTTTAATTCGATGAAGGGCATACAATCGCGCACAAGTTCTGCGTCGAAATCACCGGGGTAAAAAGTAGCATCCTCCCCTGCGCGAAATGCATAGCCGGCATTCATGACAATAATCATCTCACGTGTTTTGTCCTGGGCAATGAGGTTATCCAGAATATAGTTTGCCTTCCCGCTCCAGATCCAGTCCACTTCGGACTCGCCAACACCATGTTGCAGGTAAAGTACTGGAAAACTCTCGTTTTTTCGTTCTTCGTATCCCGGAGGCGTATAGATCACCGCCGTCTTTGTACGTCCGTTTTCCCTGGAAATATAATACTCATAATGGATCGTACCATGAGGTACATCTTTGCGAAGCCAGAAAGTTTCTCCTTTTTCAGGGACATCGAGAAAGCCAATGTTCCCAAAGCAGCCATAGGTTATCAGGCCTTCAGAATTTGTGCAGGCAACCCCATCGACGAACCAGTTCAGATAGTGGAAGCCGGCAGGCACAGCAACGTGCTTGCGAAACCAGCCGTCCTCCTCCTTGTTCAGCACAATGTGTTCTCCCGGGAGAGTACCGGAAATGCCGCACACCTCAACACTTTTCGCTTCCGGCGCAAAAAACGCGAAGTCAACTGTCCCATCATCATAAACGGTAGTTCCAGGCGTTTTGTCAACATATCGGAGGCTTTCAAGTGTCCCGCCGTTTGTAATTCCCATATTTAGCCGGTTAAAAAAAACCGGATATGATTTCACAGCCAAGTTCTTGATCTTTTCCATTAAAAGCTCCTACATAATAGTTGTTGTTAACATTATGATCTACCAATTAACCAATTCGTTTTATTGCTGTATGCACCCGACACTGCCATCCTCCATTCGGCGAAACTGTTTTACATAATTCCAACCGAGCAACGGATCCATCGGTGCAACCTCATGCCCCTTATCATGCATCAGACAGTAATTATAAAAATTCTCCGGCTTCTTATCTCTTGAGTAAAATCGGTTTACTGTGTAATACTGCTCCGGTGCACTTGGATTGGGTCGAATCTCCTCCACGTTCTCTCCGGGGACACCGCTCTCGCAGGGATTTTCGCAGCCTGCTCCCTGCGTTGGCACTACTTCGATATTATTAAAGGTTTTCCAGAAATCATATTGATACTGCTGTGTAGATCCTCGATAAACAGGGCAGGAAGCCTCTCTCGTTCCGTAGGTATACCAAACTGGCATCCTCATCTGTGCCGACTTTTTGTCCAATGCACGCTTCATGGGAATGATCTTTGCAAGATCAATATTTGTGGGTTTCCAACGGTTCCCCGGCCAGTTTGAATCAATATGGCAGAGTCCAGCGATCTTCTCCGGGTATAACATCGCAATCACCTGTGCCATCGCAGCTCCATTAGAGAAGCCTGATAGATAGACGCGCGAAGCGTCCACCGGATACTCTGCTACCAAATAATCAATGAGATGAACCAAAAACAATTCATCTTCATTTCTGTCGGCATCCCCTTCTTCGTCATAATTAATATCCCAGCTTGCAGTATTGGTTCCCCAGGGATATACAGTTATAAAATGTTCTTTCCTCCCAAGTTCATGGAATCTCGCCATGCAGGCCGCCTCGGATGGGTTGTCTGATCCGCCATGGCAGAAGATCATAAGCGGAACTTTTTCCCCCTTTGGAAGAGACGACGGCACATGGGTAAGCCATGTATGCCTGACCCCGTCAAGTCTTGTATCATCACGAAACCAGGTGAATTCCGATCCAGAAAGGTCACTAATCGGATCCATGTCACCGTGTGCTCCGGTATCGATCTTGCGCACTCTGGAAAATGTTTCCTGGAAAACTTTGTTTACAATACTGATGTTGAATTCTGATTTTGGCGCTGTTACGACATAGCTGGCTGAGTTCATTGGATTTTTGTACTTTATTACCTTTTCGAACTGTTCACATTCTGTGCAGCCATTCGCTTTCCGGAAATATTCTTCTGCATTGCGAGAGGCTCCTGCCAAAACTGCGGTCACTGGACCGCCGACAGCCAGCTTTTCCGCTCCCGGCTGCAAAACACCGCCAAAGGTAAGAATCGCTGCAACATTTTCTGGCCGACTGGCTGCATAGCTTATAGCCATATCCGCTCCATCACCCAGACCGATCATGTATCGATAAGAATTCATGAGATGCCACTGGCGGAGCATTTCCGAAAGATACGGAATCCCAATATCATTCGTTTTTAAAGGTTCAGAATCTTCTTTTGTCACTTCCTGAAGGCAGGCATCCAGTGCTTCCAGGTCATTTGGCCGATCAGAGCGAAGATCCGAATTCCACCCGGCATCAATTGGATCAGGAAATGCAAGAACGAGATTCTTTTCTTCTGCAAAATCACGTAGTCCCTGATTTAATAAATTCTCAACAGAGCTTTGGCCTGATTCCCCTCGAAGAACCGTCACAAGAAATGTCAGGTGCGGATTGTGTCTTTCACAGGAAGGGTAAAAAAGATACATATTGCGCTGTGCAGATTTCACATATTTCAAAATAACTCCTGTTAATTCTGACATATTTATGTGCCCCTTGCTATTACGTTTTAGCTAAGTTCATAGTATACTTCGAAAATATAAATGTCAATTTGAACTTACTTCCTCACCGGTGCTTCTGCTTTTTTAAAGCAAATTACCACGCACCTTTAGGTGCGTGGTAATTGACTCTGGTACTTGCCACATTAAAATTGAGCCGCCGGATTCGATCGCTTTAGTTCCTGACTTCACAGACCGATTCTCTCTCGATCAGCGCACAGCGGATCGGAATTTCCTGATGCGGCGGGACCGGCTTTGGATTCTCAATCTGATCTGTGAGACAGTCCGCCGCCATCGCTCCGATTTCCGACAAAGGCAGCTGCATGGTGGTCAGCCCCGGCGTGAAAAATTCCGAAATATCCTGATTGTCGAATCCTGCGACAGAAAGATCTTCTCCGGCTCTCAGTCCCTTTTCATGCAGGTACTGATAGACGCCGCCTGCGATCCGATCGCACATGCAGAACACCGCAGAAAATTTTTTCCCCTCCAGCGCACGGATTTCCTTATATCCTCCCTGCCTGTCCCAGTTCGCGAAGCGGATGAGCTCCGTATTATACAGGATATTTGCCTCAAACAGCGCTCTCTGGTATCCGAG
>SAMEA104315423__coassemble_2116_pt1 | contig 16911 bp, 11 predicted proteins | sample SAMEA104315423__metabat2_low_PE_040 | metagenome-assembled genome bin SAMEA104315423 (sample SAMEA104315423) | gut metagenome | biome: Monkey gut; feature: monkey-associated habitat; material: faeces | place: China | collected 2013 | reverse complement strand
TAGATGCCGTAAATGGTACCGTCATCGCGGGAGCCGGTCTGAACCTCTACGTCATCGATAACATCCGTTACAAGAGCCCAGCACTGTGTCTGGAAGAAGTACATGCCAAGCATGGCGAAGAATGCGCCTACAACGAAGGCCCACACATTCTGAATATGAAGGATACCCATGATCAGATACAGAACTGCCGAAGCAGCCATACCGGCAACGCCGCACTCCTTTTTACCAAACTTTGTTGCAAGCTTCGTGGAGAACATTGCCATCAGGACGATGCAGGGAAGCATCAGCAAAGAGAAGATGGACAGTGCACTCGTGTTCTTGAAGTAATCCGCAAACAGATAAACGTTGATGCCCTGGCCCATCAGGGATGCCAGCAGCAGCAGAACCGCCGAAACGATCATTCCAAGGAGAGCGCGGTTGGTGAGGAGTGACTTCAGGGTCGCGCCCACCGACTTCTTCTCTGTTGTCTTCGGAACATATTCCACACGCTCTGTCGTCATGAAGTAGCAGAGCAGGTAACAGATGACTGCGATCACCGAGAATGCACCGGCTACCAGAGAGATTCTTCCTGCAGATACCACCTGGTTTCCGGCTTCATCCGTGTAGTAAACCAGCGACGGAGCCATAACACCGATCAGGATGCCGGCAAACGTACCGCCAACGGAGCGGAACACCGACAGGGAGCTGCGATCCTTCGGCTCACTGGAAATAACCGATGCCATGGAGCCGTAAGGGATGTTGATCGAGGTGTAGAAAATCGATCCCCAGAGAATGTAAGTGACGAACATATAAGCCACCTTTGCTCCATAAGGCGCGTTTACAAGGAAGGACTGATACATCAGGAACGATGCCAGTGCCACGAAGCCGCACATCCGGAGGATCCAGGGACGGATACGTCCGTTCTTGGTGGGCTTTGAGCTGTCAACAATGCGTCCCATGCCGATATCGGTAAATGCGTCGATGCAGCGTGCAATCAGGAACATGGTTCCTACCATTGCGGTAGAGATTCCCATGACCTTGGTGTAGAACACCATGACATAGGTGCTGGCGAAGATGAATGAAAAGTCATTTGCCAGATCACCGAACATGTATCCGACCTTATCACGGATACCAAACGGTCTTACTTCTTTTGCATTACTCATGATTGATCCCCTCTTTCTGTTGAAGCAGCCAGGCTGCTATATGCATTACGCTCTCTTGATCTTATTGAGCTGAGCATTCAGATCCAGCAGCTCTTCTCTCGTATACTTCTTGCCGCCGCCCGCGGTTCCCATCAGGTTGAGCATGCGCTTTACGGAGAAGCCTCCCAGCATCTTCATCAGTCCGGCACCGTCGACTCCTGCCTGCGCTGCAGCCTGCTCGCCGCCTGCGTTCTGCATGATGCCCTTAAGCAGAGCTCCGATAAAGACCTGTCCTTCCGGAACCTTCATAATGGACTCGATGGTGTCGTTGATGTTGTAATATCCATCCGGCATATCAATGTCGAACCAGTTGATCACTTCACCCTCTTCTTTCAGGCGATATGCCTCATTGAAGGTGTCCACCTTGCGGATCTTACTCTCATCCGTGCAGTCTCCGGCCTTTGCCGTAAGAACGCTCTCCCCCTTGTTCGGCACATCGAAATAGAAGAAGTGTACGTCGCTTGTCTGCCTGCCAAGGCTCTCGCCGTTTACAAAAAGCTCAACCTCCGGCTGATTGGAGTAAACCGTGACCTTGGTGGTGTCCTCCACACGATCCACATAACGCTTGCCGCAGATGTGTACAAAGGGATCCTCGGAAAGCCATGCCTTATACGCATAGAAAGCATCCTTCTTATACTTGCGGTCGAAGGTTACGAGACCCTTGTGGTTCATGCCGTTCTCTCCGCCCTCTGCGCGGGAATCTGCAGCGAAGTCGAACATATTCCATACATGAGTTGCCCAGATGAACGGTCTGCTGAACAGCTGCTTGATCAGCTCCTCATGATAATAAGCCTGATACTCTTCCGTGTAGTCACCCTGCACCGGATTCGAGGTATGCCAGTTCAGTGCCTCACAGCCGTACTCACTCATACCAACTGCGCGATTCGGATACTTCTTGTGGAACTCATCGAAGAACTCTCCGTTCATATCGGTTGTTCCGCCGTACCAGCCATAGTAATGGTTATAAGAAAGAACGTCCGGAATCTGAACATAGGTTGAATCCATGCTGCACATGGAAACAACGGCCATGGTGGTCAGTCTGGTGGGATCCAGGCGGTGGCACAGATCGTTCAGAATGCGATGGTTCTCCAGAAGGTCCTCATCCTCTGCATTGCCGCCCATGGTGATCTCATTGGAAAGTCCCCATACGACGATGCAGGCATGGTTGTAATTCTGTGTGATCAGCTCAGTCATCTGCGAAATGGTATTCTCACGGCCGTTCGGCATGTGCCTGGAGATATACGGAATCTCAGCCCAGATCACCAGGCCCTTCTCGTCGCACAGATCATAGAAATGCTGATCGTGCTGATAGTGTGCAAGGCGAATGGTGTTGGCACCCATCTCAAGGATCAGGGCGATATCCTCCTCATGATCCTCAGGGGACAGTGCATTTCCCTTCTTCGGACGATCCTGATGGCGGGAAACACCATGAAGCGGATAGCTCTCACCGTTCAGAATAAAGCCCTTCTCCGGATCGATTACATAGCTGCGGCAGCCGAATCTTGTGATTCTCTCATCCAGTGCCTTGCCGTTTCTCTTCAGCGTTACAACAGCGGTGTACAGATGGGGGTCCTTGCGGCCATTCCAGAGATGTACATTCTCAATAGTGAAGCTCTCAGACATCTTGTCAGCCGGTACCTCTGCAGATGCAACCACCTGATCGCCGTCCTTGATGACATACTCCAGAACATCATCGTGCTCTGCATTCGTAACAAAAACCTGAACCTCAACCTTTGCATCCTTGCCCTCTACCTTCGGGGTAACCATGATAGCCGGTCCGCCATAGTAATCGAGGTCAAAATGCGTCTCCGGAACTCCGACTACGTTCACGCTTCTGTACAGGCCGCCGTAGAAGGTAAAGTCAGCCATCTGCGGATATACGCGGTCATTGGCAGCGTTGTCTACTGCAACCACGATCTCGTTGTCGTCCTGAAGAAGATCGGTTACGTTTGCTCTCCAGGTGGAGTAACCGCCGTCGTGCCGTGCTGCTTCTTTTCCGTTCACGTAAAGAACTGCGCTGGAATTTGCTCCGTTGAACTCAAGATAAAGAACCGGGAAATCACCAAACTCCTCCTTCTTCATCTTCTTTGCATAATAGCAGGTTCCGCGGTAGTAGTCGTTTCCGCCGTCCTGTCCGTCAATTCCATTCCAGGTGTGAGGAAGATCCAGTACCTCCCATTTTCCCTGAGCCAGTACGGAAGAGCCCTCCGCAACGGAAACCGCATCCTTGGTGAAGCTCCATGCTGCATTGATGTTCTTTCTTTCTGCCATTCTCTTCTCCTTTCTGAGAATAAATTCATAAAACACTATCTGAAAGGCAGTGACTGCCTTATGCCCGATTTCATTGCTGCTCCTTTGAGGCGTTTTCGAATACGCTTTTTCGGAGCCGTTTTCCGAGCTGTTTCTGATAATCAGACTATAGCAATTCTTCGGTGGCCTCTCTTGTGTGATTTTTTCTGTTTTGGTAAAATTTTTGTGTTATTTCTGATTTTGAAAAGATTATTCCAATTATCATCTGCAAAGGGAAATGTGTTATGGGTCTTTCCGATTTGTCCATACGGGAGTTCTTTCCGTTGCTTCAGCAGGTTCTTGCCGACACCTTCAATATCGAATCCTTTTTGATGGAGCCTCCCTATTTGAACTATGAACGCTTTGACCGGGGACTTCGGAAAATGATCTGGGGAGACTATTCCACCGAAAGTCCCCTTCTGTCACTTTCTGCCGACTCCCCCTATCAGATCCTTGTGCTCGAGAGCAGCCTCGGTTTCTACAATCTTGTCTTTACCGTCGATCACAGGAACCCTCCGCTGCTTGGCGGCGTGATGCCCTTTCGTACCGAGGCCATCACGCAGTCCGCAATTCTCCGGCTTATGAACGTGAATCAGATTCCGCCGCAGCACCTGATGCTTATGCAGAAGTTCTACTCCTCACTCCCTGTCGTAGATTTATCGAAGCTCATTCTGCTGCTCCAGCACACGATCGCCGCCATTCTCCCCGATTTCGCGGACAGCTCTGTGGAATATATTAATTATCGGGAAGAAAAGCATTCTGTTCATTACAGCGAAGAGCGCTTTACCCGGTTTTCCTCGGACTATTTCGAGGAACTTAGCAGTCGGCTCGAAGACTGCTGCAAATCAGTCGTATCCGGCGATCCGTCCCGCGCGCTGGCTCATATGAAGGCACTGAATGATTTTGCCTCCTCCTTCGGGAGCAAAACAATTTCCGATCAACAGCATCTTCTATTCGGTATGAACACCTTCCTCTCCTCCCGCATGCTGGAAACGCCGGTACACCCTGCTCATGTTTTTGAACAGCTTCAGGCGTTTGAGCTGAAAATCACGGAAACAACCTCCATGAACGAGCTGAGTCACCTCCCTTTTGAAATGGTACGCAAATACTCCATCCTGGCCCGCAATTACGCCTACGACAAATACTCGTTGCTTATTCGGAATGTCATCAACTATATTGAGCAGCACCTATCCGGCGAGCTGACGCTTTCTGTTATCGCTGCCGAATTCGGAAAGAATCCCTCCTATCTCTCCACAACCTTCCGAAAGGAGGTAGGGGATACCCTCACCAACTACATCAGCAAACAGCGGATCCAGGCATCTCTTCGATACTTCAATACCACTACTCTGAGCGTTGCAGATGTCTCCAGCGCTGTCGGAATTCCGGATTTCGGTTATTTTTCCAAGTTATTTCGCCGTTTCGTCGGCGTCAGTCCGCGGGAATACAAGAAAATGCTGGACAAATAAAAAAGCAGAAGGCCTCCATCAAGGAAGTCTTCTGCCTTTTCATCTGCCGCGCTTATGTCCGCCAATCTTATGTCGGCTGCGCATTCTCTTTTATCTCGCAATGAGGCTCGTCATAATGTCCTTGCCAAGAACCGCCGATGCTGCCGCAATGGTGTTCGGATTCTCCGCCGTCATGAACCAGGTATATGCCTGCTTGGCAACACCGTTTGCTCCAATGAGACCATAATCCAGACCCTGTGCAATTTCACCTATGTCCGAACGCTGACGGTTGATAATAATACCGTCGATGTGCTGGTTCGCGTTCGCCTGATTGATGGCATAAACCACATCTGCCGCCTGAAGAAGCTCGTTCGATCCCATCGCTGCGCTGGAGGTAAAGCCAACCTCACTGAGAACAATCGAGCGAACCTGTCCTGCCGGATTCAGGAACTGCTTCTGACACATGAAATCTGTCAGTACATCGATGTTCGACATCGTGATGTAACGGGATGCCTGCGTATGGGTCACCTGAGGCTTCGAAATCAGCGTGTTGGGCTCATAGAGCGGGAAGTTGTACGGATGGCTTGCCAGAGACCAGTCAAAATTACCCTCTGCCATAATCTGTGCATTCAGCTGCGTCAGGAATTCTCTCGAGCCGTAGTGAAGTGCCGGATTATCTGACTGCCACTCCTGATCCGTTGCCACATAGATTCTTGCATTCGCATTCTGAGATTTGATTCCATTGTAAAACACACGAAGCTCATCCGCATAAGCCTTGGCAAAGCCGGCAAGACCCGCCGCAGGATCCATGTAGTTCCACTCATTGCGGGCATTGACCTCATTGCCGACAATCCAGTTATCTACGGTTCCGTGTCCGGTTCCGGAATAGCGCTGTCCAAGGAATGCTGCAACCGCCTCCAGCTTCTCGAGGCCGGCCTGATCCACGGTGTTAAACATGTAATAGTTGGCACCGACTCCTCTGGAAAGCGGATGAATCAGAATTCCGCTGTTCGCTCCGCACAGAAGAATCAGATTTACCTGAATGCCTGCCGCATTCATTGCCGGAACAATGACATCGTACTGCCCGACAATGCCGGCGTTGAAGGAGTAGTTCTTTCCATTATATGTATAATTGACTCCGCCCCCGGAGATCATATCTCCGACCGGAAGGTTGTAGCTGATCTGATGAACTCCCATTGCCTTCAGGGTTCTGGTATCACGGATCGTCTCAGCCGCCGGAAGAAGTCCCTTCTTGCCAACGTCATGCCTTGCCTGTGTATGCGTGGCAGCTGCTTCCGGGTTCAGAATGTACATATCATTGGACAAATCCTTCAAAGCTCCCGAAGAGACGCCAACAACCGTAAATTTCTTATACAGCATGGAGGCTGCCGTATTGTTCCCAAGCGGAAACGTGAAAACAGCGGTTGCACCTGCAGGAGCCTTTGCAACCTCTGTGCCCTGTACGCCGGCCATCACCGGATCCTGTGCGTACAGATGATAAAGACCATCATCCGTAGCAGCAGTTCCCGAGGTCGTGACAACCACACTGCCGCCCTGAATCACAACCGAATTAATCGTTACGCCACTTACCGCCTTGGCTGCCGCCGTTGACTTCGCAGCCCTTGACGAAGATGCCGCGCACACCGGAAGTGCCGAAAATGTACCGACCGCCAAAGCCGCCGCTGTCAGTAATGAAATAATTCTCGCCTTCATAAACAATCCCTCTCATAAGTTTAATCTGACCTCTTCCTGCCGGATTCCGGTCCGAAGCTCCACATCAGCACTCCTTTTCCACTATCCGGCGACAGAATTGACTCTATTATAAGTACGAAAATCTTCCGAAAGGCAGTGGCAAGCTTTCCGCAAATTCAGTCATTTTTATTGTCCATCGTCTGCATTCAGCCGGATTACGCAGGCTCACAGATCATATCCGTAATTGCCTGTTCCGCAATGAATTCCGGATCACCGTCCGGACAGATCCAGGATTCGATCCGTTCCTTCGGCAGAATCAACGGCATCCTGTCGTGAATTCTTCTCAATTCCTCCGACGGCTCTCTGGTAAGAACCGTAAATACCGGATATCGGAATTCTTCCCTCTCTTCAATCCGGTACAACCCTGCCAGATAGGTGACATTGGATCCGGCAGGCTGAATGGCATACCGGCTGCCGGTCTGTTTGCTCCCATCCGGCTTCCGGATATGCTCCCATTCGAAATAATACGATGCCGGAATGATGCAGCGGTGCTTCCTCCAGTCCACGGAAAAGGTTTTCTTCTCCCCGACAGACTCTGACCTTGCATTGACAATCGGATGATCGATGCCGGGGACATGATACCCCCAGACCATCGGATAAACCGATTTCTCTCCTCCCGGGCCCGGGGCGATCACTGCCGCAATATCCGTCGGCCGGATCTCTCCGGAAAACTTAAACGCTCTTCCCAGCTTCGTAACCATGCTCTCTTTCAACCGGGAACGGCTGGCCGCTTCAATGTACGGCCGAAGCTCCGGCGACAACTCCACATAATAACGGGTGCACACTTCACTGCTCCTGTCTGTCTCTCTCTTCATACAAGTCCATTGTATGTCGAACATTTGTTCTGGTCAACCGTACATTTCCTGTTTTACTTTTTAGTCCCCCAGCAGAATCCGGGTATGACTCCCCTTCTCCCTGTCTTTTCGAACGATGATCTGTCTCCCGATGCGGTTTTGCAGCTCGGTCACATGAGAAATGATGCCGATCAGCCGCTCTCCACCCTCGGTCAGTCCCTGCATGGCGTTCATTGCCTGGTCCAGGGTGTCCTGATCCAGAGAGCCGAAGCCCTCATCAATAAACATGGTGTCGAGACGGATTCCGCCGGCATGGGCCTGAATCTCATCCGACAAGCCGATTGCCAGGGACAGGGATGCAAGGAAGGATTCACCGCCGGACAGCGATTTTACACTTCGCACGGAGCCGTTATAGTGATCGATGACATCCAGATCAAGGCCGCTCTGGCTTTTGCTTCCCGCAGCGCCGGCATCGCTTCGCTTCAGATCGTACTGACCGCCCGACATAATTTCCAGGCGCTTATTGGCCCGTCGAAGGATCCGGTCAAATAAAGACATCTGGACAAAGGTTTCCAGCTCTACCTTCGCTTTTCCCTTTCCCACATTTCCGGATGCCGTAAGCGCGAGCGCATTGATCTCTTTGCAGCGCTCTTCCGCGCCTGCTGCCTCCCTGCTGTTCTCCGTTATTTTATCCAGACAGTTCTGATTGATCTGCCTGCGTCCTGCAAGCTTCGTTCTCAGATTCTCATTTTCTGTCTGGCGGGAGGTGTTTTCTGCAAGGAGCTCCTGGTCCTTTGCAAGATCATAAGCCGGAGCTGCTGTAATCTGCTTCCGCAGGTTATTCATCTCACCGTCAAGAGTATGCAGCTCTTCCGTCTTCTTCTGAAGCTTCTGCGCCGCTTCGTCCATTGCCGCCTGCAGCCTCTGTCTCTCTGCCCGAATCTCTGCAATCGCCTTCTGCGCCGCTTTCATAGAATCATAAGAAAGCCTGCTTCTGATCTCCCCGGACGTCTGCTGCGCGGACGTCTGCTCTGCTTCCAGCCTTCCTGCTGCCTCACGGCACCCGGAAAGCTCCTCCTTCTGGGTCTCCAGCTTCCGGGTCAGGTCCGGAATGAGCTGCTGTTCCAGATCGGTACGGCGTTTTTTCCTTTTCTCAAGCTGCAAAATCTTCGATTCGCATTCCGCAAAGCTTGTCTCCAGCACAAGCTTCCTCTCCGTCGCCTGCTGCCTCAATGTTTCCCGCCAAACCGGTTCGTCCTCTCCGGCCTCTGCTTCCAGTGCCTTCCAGGTGCTCTCCAGGGCAGCTTTCTCACCAACAATGGTCTTTTCTTTCTCCTGCAGCTCCCGTGCCGCATTCTCCTGCTTCTTCTCTCGCTCCGGGATTTCCTTCTCCAGAGTTATCCGTCGCTCGTTCAGCTGCTGCTTTCTCTGAATTTCCAATTGTAAAGAGGCAAGCCTGTCCTCGCACGCTGCGATGGCCTGCGCCACAAGCTCCGCGCCTGATAGATCCTGATTGCCAGACAGCGACTTCCTCTTTGCCTCAACATTCTCCTGCGCTCCGTCCACCTTTGCCTTACATCCGGCGTAAGCCGAGGACGCTTCAGAGGCCAGCCGCGAAGCCTCTGTCAGCGCTTTCTGTGCCGCATCCACATCCGCCTGCGTCGGAGCGTCTGCCGAGGTGTGTGCCGGATTCGGGTGAACGGTTGATCCACACACCGGGCAGGCACAGCCCTCCTCCAGCTGCTCCGCCAGAATTCCGGCCTGCTCACCGAGGAATCGCCGGTTCAGATCATGAAATCTTTCCGACGCCGCTTCTGACTCCCTCTGAGCCCTTTGTGCGGATGCGGCTGCCGCATTCCGATCCGCGGCCAGCGCCTCCAGATTGGCATACGCATCTCCAAGCTCTGCAAGGCTGTCCCTGCGGAGCTTTGTTTCCTTCTGCTCATTTTTCTGTTTCTCAAGGAGTGCCGGAATCTCCCGAAGTCCGGTCAGCTCCGCCTTCTCACACTCCGTCTCCTCCCGAAAGCTCTGAAGAGACGCCTGCTGCCGCGCAACTATCCGCTCTGCGTCCGCAAGCTCCGACGCCTTTTTCTCCGCAGCCTGCGCCTCATCGATCAGCCGGGTCACGCTCTCAAGGCGCTCCGACAGCTTAGTTCTCTCATTGCATGCCGCATTCAGCTCATCCGGCACAGAATCCAGTGCCTTCCGTTCTGCCTCTGCCGCATTCTTTTCATTAAGAAGCTCTTCCCCATCTTTCTCCAGAGACGCCTGCGAATTTCTCCTGTTCTCCAGCTCCTTTTTCAGAGACTCCTGCAAGGCAAGCGCCTTCTCCAGCCGCTCATATTCCGGAAGCTGCTGCTCCAGGACCGCAGCCCTTCCATCCAGTTCGGAAATTCTTGTCTCCCCCCTGTCGGCTGTCTTCTTTTGCTTCTCCAGCTCCAGCTTCTCATCCGCCAGAAGGACTCGGCGCTTCTCATCCGCCTCCAGCGCTTTCCGGTTTTTCTGCGTCGCCTGCGCCGTCGCAATCTGACTGTTCAGCCGCGCAGCCTCCGCCTTCAGAGAACAACTCTCCGCCTCCTTCTTCTCCAGCTCGCAGGAATCTGCCTCCAGCATCTTCCCAAGCAGCGCAAGGATCTCTTCCGTCGTCTTCCCGCCGGGTAGGACCTCACTCTCCCAGATGGCGGCCGTCTCCTCATCAACGGACGGATCCACGTCCTCTACGTATTTCAGAATGCTCTTCTGATAGTCATCGTAGAGCTTCCATGCTTCCCTGGCCTCATTCTTCAGCTCCTGCTCCAGCAGATCATAGTTCTGCGTCCTGAAAATACTGCTCAAAATTTTCTTGCGAGCCGGCGTATCCGCAAGAAGAAGCTTCAGAAAATCCCCCTGTGCAATCATCGCAATCTGCATGAACTGATCCTTGTCGATGCCAAGAAGCTGTGTAACCTCCGCCGTGACATCCTTATCACCGCTCACCATTCTTCCGTCGGGAAAAACAATCTCCGCCCCTGAACTTTGCTTCGTAAAACCGTTCCCTCGCTTCATCGGCCGCTCATACTGCGGATTTCTCCGGATGCGGTAGTCCTGATTCCGGCAGCGAAAGGTCAGCTCCACATAGGTGTCTGTACCGGCCTCCGCATAGGCGGAGCGCAGCATATTCCGGTCACGGTTCTGATCGCTGGCTTCGCCGTACAAGGCAAAAACCACCGCATCGAAAATCGTTGTTTTCCCTGCCCCGGTATCTCCGGTGATCAGGTACAGGCCTTCCCTTCCAAGCCCGTCAAAATCAATGGCTTCCAGCCCTGCGTAGGGTCCGAAGGCCGACATCACCAGTTTCACAGGTCTCATATGTCCTCCCCCCAAATCCTGCGGATCAGCTTCTCTGCCGTCTCCTTCTGAAGCAGCGACATCTCCCGGCCGTTCTGCATCTGATACAGATCACCGAGAACCTCAATCGGCTCCTTCTCTTCCTCCCCCTCTTTTGCCTCAATCCTCACGTCCGAGGAGGTACGTGCATTGTCATACTCCAGAATCATCAGATTCTCGTAGAAGCGCCTGCGCAATCTGGAAAGCGCATTCGGCACATCGTTTTCATCCGTTAAAATAACGCGGTAATAGTCATCCCTCTTCCGCCCCGCCGTAAATTCCGGCGAGGTCACCTCCTCAAAGGTTCCCCGGACAGTCCGCAGATCCCTTTTGGCCTCCAGAGGCAGCAGATCATACGTAACCTCTCCCTTCTCCTTCAGCTCCGCAACAGTGATGCTCTTTTTCTGTTTTTCCTCAGAAAAAGAATACTTCAACGGCGATCCCGCATACCGGATCGTATCGCGGCCAATCCGCTGCGGACCATGCAGATGTCCAAGTGCCACATAATCAAATGCATCAAAGGCTGAGGCATCCACGTTGTCGAGGCCGCCTACATGCTTCTCCTCCGAATCCGTCTCCTCCGGGCTCTGGCCGCCTGCCGTCACAAACTGATGTGCAACCGCAAGATTCCTTGCGCTCGGATCCACACCCGACTTTTCAAGAAGAACACGCATCGCATCGTCATAGCTTCCAATCTTCTCCTCCGGCCAGGCATTTCGCACAAGTGAGGGATGAATGTACGGAATCAGATAGATGTTGACAATCCCGTAGTCATCCGAAACCTGGATCGGATGAATGGTCCCGTCGAAACGGGGCGAGATGTAGACCTGACTCTCCCGGAGAAGCCGCCCCGCATAAGAGATCCGCTCCGCGGAATCATGATTCCCGCTGATCAGAAAAACCATAACGCCAAGCTTCGTCAGTCCCACCAGAAAATCGTCAAACAGATCCACTGCCTCTGCCGATGGTACCGGCTTGTCATAAATATCCCCCGCAATGATCACCGCGTCTGCCGCGGACTCCTTCGTCTTTTCCAGAATCTGCTCCAGAATATACCGCTGATCTTCCAGCATCGGAAAACCGTTGACCCGCTTGCCGATGTGAAGGTCTGACAGATGAATAAATCGCATGAAGTGGCCCTCCTGAGTTCTCTCATTCCGATGTATATTATATCAGCTGCCGCTGTTTTCTCTGACGGGAACATGAAGGATTCCCTGACAAAACACAGATCTCCAGCTCCGGCAAAACTTGTCCAGAATGCGCCAACATCTGTCTTGCACCTGGTTTTCCCCGGCAGTATAACAGTTCTCATCAATTGAACAGGAAATGCGATGAACAGAACAAGTCCACCCCTGATTTCTTTTCAGAGAGCCGCCGGTTGATGCGAGACGGCAGGAACGCCCGGGCAGGATATCCTCTGTGAGCAGCACACCGAACACATGTCAGCACGATGTATGGACATGCAGTAAGTGCCGCCGGATCGTCCGCCGTCACCGGACAGCCGTTGTTGGAACAGATATTTACAATCCAAAGGCGGGTTAAGGGGCTGCGCTCTGCGCAGCAATCAAAGTGGTACCGCGGAAGCATCATTCAGGCTTTCGTCTTTGCAGATTTTTGCGAAGGCGAAAGCTTTTTCTGTTCAATTTTCGTCCCCTGCTTCTTACAGCACAGAAAGGAGTTTTTATTATGAACAGTCTTGTCATCCTGTTGATCGCTGCCGCTGCACTTCTTGGCGGCTATCTGCTTTACGGCAGATTTCTTGCCGGAACCTGGGGAATTGACCCCAAGGCCAAGACACCGGCTTATCTCCACGAGGACGGAAAGGACTACGTTCCTTCCTCGAAGCTGACCGTCTTCGCGCATCAGTTCTCCTCCATTGCAGGTGCCGGTCCTGTCCAGGGCCCGATCCTTGCAGCCGTTTTCGGCTGGGTGCCGGTTCTCCTCTGGCTCCTCGTCGGCGGTGTCTTCTTCGGCGCCGTACAGGATTTCGGTGCCCTGTATGCCTCCGTCAAAAATGATGGAAAATCCATCGGAATGATCATTGAGAAGTACATCGGCAAAAAAGGAAGACGCTTCTTCTCCCTGTTCTGCTGGCTGTTCACGCTTCTCGTCATCGCAGCCTTCACCTCCATGGTTTCCAGCACCTTCAACGGCTTCACTGCCGCTGCAGACGGAACGGTAACGCTGAACTACAACGGCGCAGCTGCCGCAACCATTTCCATGCTGTTCATCGCAGCGGCCATGATTTTCGGTCTTCTGCAGAAGCGATTCTCCATGAAGGAGGGTGTGAAGGCCGTGGCTGCCATCGCTCTTCTTGCCGTCATGTTCGCACTCGGCATGAAGCTTCCGTGGTACCTGACCGCCTCTCAGTGGAATTTTGTTGTCATGGCCTACCTGTTTGCAGCCTCAGTCATGCCGATGTGGCTTCTGATGCAGCCCAGAGATTACTTGACCACCTTCATGCTCCTTGGCATGATCATTGGTGCCTTCTTCGGTGTTCTTTTCGCTCATCCGGATATGAATCTGAACGCATTTAACGGCTTTGCGGTTACTTCCGCAAGCGGAAGCATCAGCTACCTGTTCCCGACCCTGTTCGTCACCATCGCCTGCGGCGCGGTTTCCGGCTTCCACTCACTGGTTTCCTCCGGGACCTCCTCCAAGACGATCCGCAATGAAAAGGATATGCTGTTCGTCGGCTACGGCGCTATGGTTCTGGAAACCCTGCTTGGGGTCCTGTCCCTGATCATTGTCGGTGCCGTTGCCGTAAACGGCAACGTTCCGGACGGCCTGACTCCCTTCCAGATCTTCTCTGCGGGTGTTGCAGGCTTCCTGGAGAGCTTCGGTGTTCCGAACTCCGCCGCCAATGTATTCATGACCATGTGTGTATCAGCTCTTGCCCTGACCTCTCTGGACTCCGTTGCCCGCATCGGCCGCATGTCCTTCCAGGAGCTGTTCGCCTATGAAGGCGAGGGCGAAGCACCTTCCTGGCAGAAGCTCTTTACCAACAAGTACTTCGCAACCGTTGTCACCCTGGCTCTTGGATATGTCCTCTGCCTCGGCGGTTATCAGAATGTCTGGGCACTGTTCGGCGCAGCCAACCAGATGCTGGCAGCACTCGTACTCATCAGCATCGCAGTATTCTTAAAGGCAACCGGCAGAAAACACGCCATGCTCTACTTCCCGATGACCGTCATGCTCCTTGTCACCTTTACGGCAATCATTCTGAACGTTGTCGGAAACGTAAAGGCCTTCGCTGCCGGCACAGGCACCTTCCTGGTCAACGGCATGCAGCTGATTGTTGCCTGCTTCCTGATCGTCCTCGGCGTACTGGTCGCTGTCACCTGCATCCGCAAGCTTGTCAGCACAGTCGCAGGGAAGGCAGAAGTCTGATCCTGTTAAAACAAAGATCCTTTCCCAAGCGCAAGATGCGGCAGATGGCTGCGTCTTGCGCTTTTCTTATTTTCTTCGTTTCCGTTCCGGATGTGTTAACATAATGCTGCCGGCGAAATGGACCGACAGGAAAGGAGGCACGGATGAAAAACAGAACCTACATCGCAATCGACCTGAAATCCTTCTATGCCTCCGTGGAATGCCGGGAGCGCGGCCTCGATCCCCTGAATACCAACCTTGTTGTGGCAGACGAGAGCCGGACGGATAAGACCATCTGTCTTGCCGTCTCTCCGTCCCTCAAAAGCAACGGAATCCCCGGAAGAGCACGACTGTTTGAGGTCAGGCAGCGCGTCCGCGAGGCTAACGCAGGAAGACAGCACCTCGCTCCGGAGCACAGGCTGACCGGCTCGTCGTATTTTCTCTCCGAGCTGCAGGCAAATCCGCAGCTTGCGATTGACTTCATCATCGCCCCGCCCCGGATGGCACTCTACATGGAGTACAGCTCCCGCATCTATCAGGTTTATCTTAAATACATCGCCCCGGAGGATATCGTAATCTACTCCATCGACGAGGTGTTCCTGGACATCACGGATTATATGAAGATCTACGGGCTCGCCGCACACGACCTCGCCAGAAAGATCATTCTGGAGGTTCTGGAAACCACCGGCATCACGGCGACCGCCGGAATCGGCACCAATCTCTTTCTCTGCAAGGTGGCGATGGACATCGTCGCGAAGCACATCCCCGCCGATGAAAACGGTGTCCGAATTGCGGAGCTCGATGAAATGAAATTCCGACGCGAACTATGGTCTCACCGTCCCCTCACGGATTTCTGGCGTGTAGGCCGCGGAATTGCCCGGAAGCTGGAACAGCACGGAATGTATACGATGGGCGATGTTGCTCTCTGCTCGGAAAAGGATGAAGACCTGCTTTATACACTCTTTGGAAAAAATGCGGAGCTCCTCATCGACCACGCATGGGGCTGGGAGCCCACCACCATTGCAGCAATCAAGGCCTATCGGCCAGCCTCCGGCAGCCTGAGCTCCGGTCAGGTCCTGCACTGTCCCTACGAATCCGACAAGGCAAAACTTGTCGTCCGCGAAATGACAGATCAGCTTGTTCTGGATCTGGTGGAGCAGGGTCTTGTCACCGATCAGATGATTCTCACCATCGGTTACGACATCGAGAATCTGACCGATCCTGTCCGGAAAGCCGGATACCACGGTGAGATTGAAACCGACCGCTACGGAAGAAAGGTTCCGAAGCAGGCACACGGCTCCATCAACCTTGACAGTTACACCTCCTCCACCCGCAAAATCATGTGTGCCGTCTCCAGGCTGTTCGACCGGATCACAGACAGCAATCTGCTGATTCGCCGCATGTATGTCGTTGCCAATCATGTTCTGCCGGAAGCAGACGCACCGAAGAAGAACGCAGAGCCCGTCCAGCTCGATCTCTTCACAGACTACGCCGCCGAAGAGGAGAAGAAAAAAGCCGAGGACGCCGCACTCGAGCGCGAACGAAAGCTCCAGGCGGTCACACTCGAGATCAAAAAGAAATACGGCAAAAACGCCATCCTCAAGGCAATGAACCTCGAGGACGGCGCAACCGCCAGGGACCGCAACACACAGATCGGCGGTCACAAGGCATAGAGAACAACTCTGCGATTTTCCCTGGAGCCGAAGTCAGCCACCCCCGCGCTTCAGGGACAGATAACTTTTCCGGAAAGGGAACATCCGAAATGAACGCGAATAACAGCACAAATCATAAATACGACGAGATCATAAACCTTCCGCATCACGTCTCGGAAACGCGCCCCCCAATGCCCATGTCCGATCGTGCGGCACAGTTCTCTCCCTTCGCCGCCCTCACCGGCTACGACTCCGTCATCCGGGAAACCGAACGTACCTGGATTTCTGCGGAAGACCGCCACACATGATCACCTCAGACCCTGTCCTTGTTATAAACAATATTCCCTCTCTCTCCCCTGGACGGATCCACCGCCTTTGCAACCAGTCCGGTGGTTCCAAGAAACTCAAATGGAATGTCATCCGTTCTTCCTGCCTTGATATCTTCACAAACCCGAATGACATCCGCAATCAGCTCCGGATATCCGTTTCCATCGCCATGGGAAAGAAAAACGTTATCGTATTTCCCACCGACCTTTTCCAGAAGAGCCTTGAGCGATTCTTCATACTCTGTGATGGTCGTAGAATAGTCGTCATATACAAATGTGAATAAATTGCAGGACCGGCTTATCGGTCAGCTGCTCCACGCAGGCCTTCAGACTTCCGATTCCGCTTCCCGTATCAATCAACGCTGCCTTTTCCGTGCCCTCCACCAGATACATCAACTCGGTTGCGAACGCATAAATTCTGGTAATTCGCCCTGTTACTTTTTCTGTTTTAAAAACAAGACTCTGATTCATTGCCCCGTATTCTTCCTTTTCCCATATTCCCAAATCACTCCCGGGGCAGCCCCGGGAGTGATGCAATTCTTATCTTGCTTTCTTATCAAACACATACGTTACGATGCTGCCGTCCGGATTCACAAACGTGCACACCTCCAGCTTATCGGTATAGCAAGCTGCTCATCCCCACGAGCAGCTCTGTTATATCTGCTAATTATAAATGATTCAGCGGGATGGAATCTATGTATTTTCCACAGATTTTCTCCCTGAATCTTTATGAAATT
>SAMEA104315423__coassemble_2110_pt1 | contig 16958 bp, 19 predicted proteins | sample SAMEA104315423__metabat2_low_PE_040 | metagenome-assembled genome bin SAMEA104315423 (sample SAMEA104315423) | gut metagenome | biome: Monkey gut; feature: monkey-associated habitat; material: faeces | place: China | collected 2013 | reverse complement strand
TATTCGACAGACCGCCATAGATCTGAGAACCGGGATAAATGAATCCGCGCGCATTGCAGAGCGCAACAACCTTGTCCATTGTCTTTTCCATGTGCCTACTCCTTGATCCTTCTGCTTCTGCAGATGATATATTGATTCCCTGGTGGCCGCCTCCCGCAAAGAACTGATGCGGCGGCTTCCCCAGAGTCCCTACCGTGTATAACTAATCCGAGTCTGCGAAATGCCGGTGCTCCGGCCCGCTACTTCAGTATGACAATTGCAGGCTCATCCTTGCTGATGACATCCACCGGCGATGCATGCGTCTCATCCGTCACGCCGAGATTCGGTGTCGCATACAGAATTCCGCGCGGCGTCACCACGTTCACCTGTTCCGAAAGAATGATGACCTCATTCTCCAGCAACTGATCCAGGGTCGCCTGATTCAGAATTCTGGACGAATCTGCATGGCTCACCGCGGACATGATGGATTCAAAATCATAGCCGCTGTCTTCGGCATCCTTCACCGTTCCGACAAACAGATCGGTGTCGTTGAAGCTCCTGTAATCCTCTGCGCTCTTATAGGTAAGAACCAGCCTGGCCATCTGATCCTTCACCTGCAGAGAATTCTGAACCACGCTCCTGCTGCCGTTTTCGGCATTATAAGCGTCTACGGCATCGCGGACCGTTTTCTTCAGCTCATTGGCATCGTAATAATCCTCGGCAAAGGATTCCACGCTCGTGATCCGGATGCTTCCGTTCTTGCAGAATTCCGCCGTTGACTCCGCATAGTCCTCCGGGCCCAGTGCTCTTGTCACCGCCCGGACAGCAAGAAGCAATCCCGCAACAATAACAGCCGCAGCAAGAACAACCGCAAGCTTCACCGCCTGCTCCTTCTGCTTTCTCTTTCGAAGCTTCTGATTCCGTTTTTTCTTCTGCGCCATCTGCCTCACCTCGTCAGACATATGCTAAACAGATACACTTTATACTTTTTTTATTCTCTTCGCAACCTTCTGCTGTCAGCTCCCGCTTAAACTTCCATCACTTCCAGAATCTCAAGGCTTCGGAATGTGTGTCGTTCAAACGCAAACTCCATGCATCGCCCGGCAAGCTCCGCCAGCTCTTTCTGTGCAGGCTCATCCAGAGAAAACGAATACAGCTTCGCAATCTTCGACCTCTCAATGTGATGAAGCGCCGCCATAACCGCCGGAAGATATTTCTGCGGATTCGGCTCCCGCATTTCTCCCTCAATCACGACGGTCTTCAGCTCGAACACAGAGCGCACCAGCCTCGGAGGAAACTTTTCGGATTCCAGAGCGCGCAGCGTCTGATACAAAAGGAGAAGGAGCTGCGCCTCGTCGTTGTTTTCCCTCGTGCAGTATTCCAGCACCTCGCAGAAATACTGCCCCTCCAGCGAAGCCTCAATATGTGTGCGGAACCAGGAAAAATAATTCTGCACTGAGGCCTCGGTCAGCGTATAGGAATCGCGGCCGGCATACAGCCGGAATGTACCGAACACAAACAGGTCCGTCGCTGCCACAAGCTGCGAATTCGGACGCCGTGCGCCCCTGGCAAACGCAGATATTTTCCCCCGCTCTCTTGTCAACAGGACCACTCTCCTGTCATACTCGCCGATTGGCTGCACACCGATCACCATGGCCGTTACTTCAGTATAAGGTCTTTTGAATTCAAGCTCCGCCATTCCCGTTTTTCTCAGAATTAAAGATTCTTCTCATTGTAGCCGTAGGTTTTCAGCGCATTTTGGTCGTCCTTCCAGCCCTTGCGGACCTTCACCCAGAGCCGCAGATTCACCCGGCAGCCGATCATGTTCTCGATGTCAATCCGGGCTGCGGTCCCGATCTTCTTCAGCATGGCGCCGCCGGCTCCGATGATGATGCCCTTGTGGCTCTCCCGTTCGCAGATGATGTCTGCGTCAACGTCGCAGATTTTCTCCGGTGAGGATGCTTTGCTGCGGTACTTCATGCGGTTGATCTGCACTGCGATTCCATGCGGAACCTCTTCGTTAATATAGCGGAGGGCCTTCTCCCGGATCATCTCGGAAGCAATCTCACGCTCTGTCTGTGTTGTGACCTCCTCCGGATCGTAGAAGGGTTCGCCCTCCGGAAGCCTGTCCCAGATCGTCCTTCGAAGATCCTCAAGTCCGGTTCTCTGCCTGGAGCTGACCGGAATCAGATCCGCAAGCTCCTGCCCGGTTTCCTTCTTCCACGCCTTCGCATAATTCTCAAGGACCGGAAGAATCTGTGCCTTCTTCACGGAATCTGTCTTCGTGACGCACAGAATCACCGGCTTCCCGGCACCTGCCACCTTTTTCAGGACAGCCAGATCCTCCTCCTTCAGATTCGCTCTTGGCTCGACCAGCCACAGAATCAGGTCCACCTCCTTCAGCGTAGAATCGGCAGCATGCAGCATATATTCGCCAAGGCGGTCCCTCGCCTGATTGATTCCCGGAGTATCCAGAAACACAACCTGTCCGTTCTCGTCGCTGTAGATCGTCCGGATCTGATTCCGCGTCGTCTGCGGCTTATAGGAAGTAATTGCGATCTTCTGTCCGATCAGTGTGTTCATCAATGTGGATTTTCCGACATTCGGGCGGCCCACAATCGCCGCAAAACCAGCTTTTGCCATATTTTCATCCTTTCCGGCAGTTACGTCAGAGGCTCCAGGGTGTCGAACAACGTCTCCTCTTCCTTCAGCTTCTTCGCAGAGCCCACCACGCACAGAACGCCGTCATCCAGAAACGCCTCAATGTACGCGCTCATCCGGCGAATCTCCTCCTGTGTGCAGGAAAGTACCTGCTGCCGCTCTCTCTGCAGATCCTCTGCAGTAATTCCGGTCAGCTCACAGGCCTTCGAAAAACGTCCGAACATGCTCGGCGTCATCGGACGGTCCATCGTACTCACAGCCCCGATAACATATTTCGTCATTTCCTGCTCATCTGCTTCAAACCCTCCGATGTATGCCGCAGCCTCTTCGAAGGCCTGAACGGTTTCCTTCAGCTTCGGATCACGGTAGGAAACAAAATAGGAAATGCCATCCCGGCCAAAGCCGCTCATACAGCCATAGGCCCCGCCGAATACACGGACCTTATTCCAAAGGTAATCGTAGCCAAGAATCACCTTCAGAACACGAAGCTCTCCGCGGAAGGGAAGTCCTCTTCTCCGGAAATCCCCTGCCCTGCAGACGAACTGCACCTGCCCGGCCGTCGTGAAGCCCTCGCTCTTCTTCAATGAAGGCTTTGCGGTTCCTGTTCGCATTGCAGGAAGGAAGGTATCCCTTGCCGCTCCCTCCAGCTTCGATGCAAATTTCTCCAGCACCGGCAGCGCCTTCGGAATGCAGTCCTTTTCCGCAGTAAGATCTGCAAAAAAACGCTCCTTCCGCATTATGGAAGAAACAACCCTCCGCATCATTTCCGGGAGTTTTTCCTTCTCCTCCTCAAAGTGAAGACAAAGATTGTCCAGGAACCGGTAAGCTCCGATTCCCGCAAGGTCGTCCATGATCCGGGACGATTCCGAAAGATTCGCCGCAGACCGCATCACAGCGGTGGCGTGTCCGGAAGAAGGAAGCTCCGCCTTCATGGAAGCCCTCTCTTCCTCCAGAATCTCGCGGATTCTTTCCGTATCCGAAAAGTCCGTATGAAGAAGAATCTCCTCCGCCAGCTCAAGCGCCTTCTCCAGATTCGAATCCATTGTTTTCAGCGTCAGTTCAAACAAAATCCGGTACTTCGACGGATCCCTGCTGTCGTTCATATTCGAAATCGTCGGGAGAATCCCTCCCGTTTCGATGCTGATTTCGTGATCCAGTTCCTGATAGGAATACCTCTCCGTGCTCATGGCTCCAAGGAGAACCTTGAAGATTCCGACATACCGGAAAAGCTCCGGCGCAAGACCTGTCACATCAAAGGAAAGGTCCAGATAATCGATGCCGTTTGTCGGCGCAGGATGCGCAAGAAGCGAAAGCGCCTTCCCGCCAAGCCGTTCCGTCGAAGGCTTCTTCGCCTCCGTCTTCAGATCCGACCGCGAAAGCACCGGAATGCTGCGGACCGCTTCTTCGGTATCCGGCGTATTCTGCCAGGTTCTGAGCTCCTCTTCCTTCCTTCGAAGCTCCTCCAGTTCCTCCTCGGAAAGAGACGCGGCAAAAGCAGCAAGCTTCTCCTTCTGCTGCTCCTCCATCCGCTCCGTAAGGCCCTTTTCCGGAAGCAGGAGCACCGTGCTCGTATGCGTGTTGTCCAGAAGGTATCTGCGAATCAGCTTTTCAAAATACCCGGTAGGGATTTCCTTCTTCAGCTCCTCCAGAAGACCGCTGATATCCAGATTCGTCCAGACAGAGGTTTCGTCGTAAAGCCAGGTATCCAGAAGATCCAGTCCGTAAATCAGCCCCTTGGGATACGAGCCGAAATCTGCCTCCCGGTAATGGAATTCAAAGTCATTGATTCCGGCAAGAAGTGCCCGCGGATCCATTCCGTTCTCCGACAGATCCTCCAGCGTTTCGCGGATGGTACGTTCGAACTCCTCCTTCTGCTCCGGCTCGGCATATTTTGCCGCAATCGTGTAGTACGGCTCATAGACGCCGCACTCATAAAGCGACTCCACATTCTGCCCGATGCCCTTTTCGCGAAGAGCCTCCTTCACCGGAGCGCCTTCTGCGTCGCAGAGCACATAATCCAGCACCTTGAAGGCAAGGATCACCTTCGGATTCCCGTGGATCGGAAGTGCTGCATTCCAGGAAAGGAACGTCTTTTCGTGCTCGTCATCCTCCTTCAGAATGCTGTAGCTCTTCCGGATCTCCGCCGGCTTTTCAAAAGGCTTCTGCGGGCGAACGGAGGAATCAACCGCCAGCACCTCATAGTGCGCAAGGTACTGCTCATCCAGAAACCGCAGCCGCTCTGCGACATCCAGATCCCCGTAAAGAAAGATGTAGGAGTTGGACGGATGATAGTACTTCCTGTGGAAGTCCAGATACTGCTCATAGGTAAGCTCCGGAATCACCTTCGGATCGCCGCCCGAAACAATCGAATACGTGGTATCCGGATACAGGGAAGCCAGAATCTCATCGTTCAGCACATCATCCGGGGAAGACATCACGCCCTTCATCTCATTGTAAACAACACCGTTGATCAGAATCTCCGGTGTCTTCCCACGATCGGAGGGATCCTCCTTCACCTCGTAATGCCAGCCCTCCTGCCGGAAAATATTCTCATTGGTATAGATGTTCGGATGGAATACAGCATCCAGATACACGTGCATCAGATTGGCAAAATCCTTCTCATTGGTGGAGGCCACCGGATACACCGTCTTGTCCGGATACGTCATTGCGTTCAGAAAAGTATTCAGAGATCCCTTCACAACCTCAATGAACGGATCCTTGACCGGAAAATCCCGCGACCCGCACAGAACCGTATGTTCAATGATATGAGCAACACCCGTCGAATCCGTCGGCGGTGTGCGGAACGCAATGTAAAAGACCTTGTTGCTGTCCTCGTTCGGCAAAAGCGCGATTCTCGCTCCGCTCTTCTTATGCCGCAGCACATAGCTGTCGCTTCCGATGTCCTTCAGAAAACGATGCTCCAGGATCTCATATGTCCCAAGCGCACGAATCTGCGCCTCTGTATCGTTGTGCATGAAATCATGTACCCCCTGTGTGTTCAATGGAATCTGCTGCCATCACGAATTTAAAAAAAGCGAGCAGGTTCAACTGCTCGCTAGGAAGCTCTGGACCTTCTTAGCGAGAAGTCGAACTTCTTAGGCCTCGTAGGTCACGATGTGTTCTTCCGTATCGCCGTGTAGCCTAATCGTTATAATGCCCTCGACACGAAAGAATTTCAAGTGTTCCATCCTTAATTCGATACACTAAGCGGTTTGTATCGTCGATGCGCCTGCTCCAGAATCCGCTGAATTCTCCCTTCAGCGGTTCTGGCTTTCCGATTCCGTCAAAATTTCCTCGTTCAATGTCTTTCATCAGCGCATTGATCCGCTTCAATGTTTTCTTGTCCTGAGACTGCCAGAATAAATAGTCTTCCCACGCCTCATCAAACCATACTTTGTGCATCAATCTACCTCGATAATCTCGTGCTCAACGCCTTTTCCTGCATCCAGCGCTGCGACTCCTCGCCGTAAGTGCTCCAAATTATTCTCCGTATAAAAAGGATCTTTCGATACCTCAAAAGGGATTCGGCATTCATCGCCAAGCTTTACAAGATAGATATTGATGGCCGTGGCAAGCGGAATTCCAAGCTCCTTGCACGCCTGCGTTGCTTTTTCTTTTACTTTATCGTCCACGCGGATATTGATCTGTGTCATAGCTCTTACCTCCATGTGTTAATTTTATATGGAGTGTGGATGCTTTGCAAGCATTTTACTATACATTTGCTGTCATTATTCTCTTAATCCAGCATCATAAGGCCAGCAATCACAATTGCAAACATACCCGCGACAAAGCCCCCGCCAAGAATAACTGCTATTATAGCCACCACTATCGGTGCCATATGGATCACCTCTCATTTCTTAATATAAGAAAGACTCACCCACCCGGTAACTCCGGTGAGCTTCCCCCATCCTGACTGCTCTGCCTCGATGGATACCACCATTCCGGCCGGCAGGCGGAAATCTGTGCCTCCGATCCTCACTACCTCATAGGAAGTGCCCGGCCCGCTCCGAACATTGAGGTATGAGCTTACACTGACCACTCCTGCATACTGCTTCACGCTTGTGCCTCCCTTCTGGCCGGTCGTCTTTCCTTTCTTTTCTCCGGTCCCAACATACCGAAGGACCTTATCCCAGCCTTTTGAATGCTTGTAGTAGCTCCGGACGCAGATCTCGCGCCCGGTCTGATCTCCTGTCTTGCCGCCGGTCGCCCTGCCGTTTTCGTTGATGCTTGCATGGACAATCTGACCGCCCCCGATACTCATGGCCGTGTGGTGCTGCGCATTGAGCAGTACATCCCCTCTCTGCAGGCCTGCGCCGGTGGTTAGGTTGATTTCTGCCGTCACGTCCTCGAAGCCGCAGCGGAGGAAGACAGGAGCCATGTTTCCGGTGTAGGTTGCTCCGGCCGTCTTGACCGGGACTCCTGCTTGCTGCCATGCCGATATCATCAGGCTGCTGCAGTCGTAGTCCGGCCCCCATCGGCGAGTCTGATCGTACCCGTGAGCCGGATCTTGAGCGATCTGCAGTGCCCATGTCACCGCTTTCTCAATCGTCTGCTGAATAGTCATTCTTTTTCTCCTCCGGATAGCGCCTATGCAGCTCCAGTACAGCTGCTTCAATTAGTGTAGAGAGCTGATCATCCGACATACTGATATGCAAGTCATCCAGCGCGGCTCTGGCCACCCGCATCGCGAAGTCTTTCCGGACTTCTCCAGACTGTTTCCAGAGTGTCTGCTGTGCCGCAAGCACAGCCTTCCCGACCTCTGTCTGGATCATCTGCTGTCTTATCCACCTTGCCACTGCCGGTACTGCGTAAGTAGCAAGCACGGCCGCGAGCAGCTTGGCTGCAAGCTCCACAATTCTAAATGTCGATTCATTCATCCTTCGCCTCCTGAAGACTTTTCGTCTTCATACTCTTCTGATTCGTTCGGGTCTGCTTCTATGTCCAGATCCGCTTCATCCGGTGCTTCCTTGTCTCTTCCTTCGCGTTTCTTCCTGCTTTCGTGGATCCGCCAGCACATGGCGGCCTCGCTTGTCACAAGGGCGAAAAAGCCGCCGACAAGTGCCGACGGCTCCGCTCCTACGATTTCAAACGCTTTGAAGGTTTCGCGAATAAAAAGAATCGTCCCGACTGCAAGAACAGTCAGAACGATATCTGTAAACCTTATTCTATTTTTCATTCCTGCCTCACATGTGCTCTGCGATAAGCTGGATCAGGCCAACCGCAAGTGCTCCGGCGATTACGCCGACGATTGAAGTAAAAGCTGTCTTCATGGCGTTGGTCCAGCGCTTTCCCGGGATCTCTTCGATCGCTTTAAGCCGCTGCCCCTGTGCAACCTGCTCTTTTGCCATGACCTCTACGGCCTGCGCAAGCTTTTGGACACTGAGTGTGAGCTCCGTGATCCCCTTCTGAGCGTCTTCAAGCTCCTGAATTCTATGATTCTGCCGGTTGTTTTCGTCTTTCAGACGCTCAAAGATCTCGTGTACTGCTTCGTCCATCTTCTGGTCCTCTCTTCCTGACTTCTTCGATTTCGCTCAGGATTTCATCGGTCTCATCCCTGATTCTTTGCGTCCGCTCCTGCAGATCTTTCAAAATTGTATCTGTATCCGGTATCACGCAAACTCCTCCCCAGTGATCTTCTTGTACTCCGCCTTGGTCAGCGCCTTCTTCTCTACCAGCACACGCAGCTTGTCCTTGTCCCACAGTCTCTCGCCGTTGGAAAGGACCGTGTTGTAATATTTCTTTGCTGTCTTGTAGATCTTACTCATAACTCACCTCCTGCAAGAATCACGGCATACTCCGAGTTGGCAAGTGCTTTTTCTGCCTTTTCGTCTGTCGTAAGCTCCGGAGCCGGAGTGTATCCTACGTACTCTTCCGGGTTTGCCCTGATGGCATCTTCGTCCACGTCTTCCTCTGCCGCCGTCCACTCGGCGAAGTCATACAGGTAAGCCGTGTATGGCTCTCCCTCTTCCGGCCGACGCTGCGCCACCTCCTCGCCTGTGCAGATCTGCACCGTGGACATACCGTCCAGCGTCGTGATGGTTACTGCTTCCTGCTTGCTGTCGAACTCTTTTTTCATACCTTGAAACGTACCTCCTTGCTTTTCTTACAATCCTCTTTGTGTGATACTTCTTTCGGAATCTGTACGAATCCGAATGTTTAATGAAAATACCCGACAGTGCGATCAGGCTCCTGCATGAGTGAATGCCCGGATCTTTGTCCACCTTCCGGAGTTCCCTTTTGACCTTCAGATAATCTCTCCGTCTCATGGCTGCCTTGCGTCGATAGATCCGGTATCCCAGCATGTCCTGATGCTGCGTGTCTGTGATCTGCCGGATTGTGTAGTCCGGCTTGATCGTAAGCCCCAGATCGGCCGCATACGCGATCACTCTTTTGATGGCCATCTTTGCGTTCTTCTGACTCTTGCAGTAGAAGCTCTGATCATCCACGAAAAATATTGCGTGCTCTACCAGTCTTTCCCGGTCTTTTGTGCCGTCCCCGTGCTTCCTGATCTTATAAAGATCCTCCATCGCAAAGTGATAGATCTGTGACAGGTACAGCGCATCCAAAATTACGGACAGGACGGAGCTGATCAGCAGTCCTTCGCTCCCGCTTGTATCCAGAAGCGTCTCGATCAGCCACAGGATATCTTCGTTTGCTACGTGCTTTCGAAGGAACGCCATGAGCTTTCCGTGGTCAACGCTTTGATAGTTCTTCCGGATATCGCACTGCACCACCCACTTAATCTTCGGGTCCCTCATCCATCCAAGAATTCTTTCCTTCCCCCAGACAGCTCCGCGGCCCTCGACGCAGGTACACTGATACTCGCCGATCCGGTGTGACAGCTCTTCCAATGCGATGAAGCAAAGGTTGTTGTAGAACTGCCGTTTGATATCTTCAATCCCGATCGTCCTTACTTTTCCATTGGATCCATCCACCACTTCTTTCATATAAACAGGGCGGAGATCCAGCTTTCTCGCTTTAATCTCCGCCGCCATCATATGAGCGATATTTCCATCCGTTCCGTACTCTTTATAGATCCGGACGATATCCTGCCTGTTTCTTTTCTTTCTGCTCTTATTCTTCATACACCGCCGGATCGCTTCCTTGATCAGCTCTTCGTCGGTGATATCTATATTTTTGCAAACTCTTTTCATTCGATTGTTTGCCTGTTCAGGATTTTCGCTTGCGCTACTAGTCCCGCCTTTGCGTTTCGGCTAAGTTTGGGCTACGGGATGATCCCGCTTCCGCCCGGGAGCCCTTGCGGGCTATGCTCCATGCACGGATGATGACGCGTTGTATCTTTTCCTTGCCATAGGATTTCTTTTTTTTGCAAAATTCGCGGAGCCGTAGTTCCAGTTCGCCCTGCCAAGCTCATTCCTGCAGTTCACGTAACCTGCACCAGCATTAGCACCGTTCCTGAGGTTCCCGCTGCGCCATCAAACCCCATTTATAGTTACTCAAGGGAGCTGCGCTCCCTCTCTGCCTTCGGCAGATTCACCCTCGATCAAAGGGATATCAATCCGCGGAGCCGTAGAGCCAGCCCGCCCAGCCAAGCCCAACCCCGCAGTCCACGAAACCCGCACCAGCAGCAGCACCGCTCCAGAGGTTCCCGCATGTGTAGTATTCGCGAAGCCCCGTGTTTTTACCTCCGGCCCATACTCTGTCGCCTGTACCAACTGCCTCCCCAGAGCCTACCGTGGACGGATAATATGCTCCCGTTTCTGTGTCAAGCGTCAGATCTCCGCTCCAGAAGTCACTGTTATTAACATCTACTGCCGGAATCGTCCCTACGAGCTTGTACCCCGTATACGCGTTTGCTACGTGCTTCGTTCCCTTCTGCGCTACGTACACGGTCTTTTCGTAGGTTGGCTCAATATTCATGACGGTATCCGCGCAGATGATCGCAATGCCAAGCGAATACTCGATCCCGTGTACACGGTACGGGTGCTTGTAATCGGTATTTGATACCGGGGACCCGTCCGCCATCCCAATGACCGAATCCGTCCATCCCGTCCACTGCGGCATTGTGCTTACGTAGTTATCTGTCGTTGTGTCAAAAGCAGTATCCACGTCAAGATTCAATGCGACATAGCTATTGCCGCTTACCGTGACCTTCTCAATGCTCTTGATTCTGGCTCTGTTTACAACGCTGTTCATTGTTGCATTTCCGCGGTCCGTGCTTGTACCAGACGGAAGTCCAACCGAAACGCACCCGCCTTCCACAAAGGCTCCCTGACTCGAAAGAAGTACCCTCTTTACTCCGCTTTCAGCCAGTGCGCACTTCGGCTGACCGTTGCAATTCGTCGCTCCGGTGAAATATTTCTGTGAGTTCTTCGTCGCATACTTGATCGCCAACATAATGATGAGCAGTGTGTCTCTTGATACGCCCGCTCCCCAGTAGCCTGCTCCTTTCTTCTGGTAGTTCGTGACCATGTTGCTGTAACTCTGGTTGTATGCCGGTGCTGCCCCCGGCTGAGACCGCAGGAGCCCGTCCGAAGCTGTCACGGAATTGTAGGTTGACTCGATATAGTACGGCAGGATCGTCCCGTCTGCCTTGACTGCATCTACCCACGGGGCAAGCCCAAGCTCCGGATGCGGCGAGTCTGACAGAATATAGTCGTAGTACGTGTCATGCACGTCTACCTTCCAATAGAAGGTCATAGCCAGCGTGCCGACATCGTAGGCTCCTGCCTCGCGATATCCCGGCCTTCCTTTCAGATTGGTGACTCTTGCCGTCCCGTCCTCGTCCCGCGTGTAGTTGCAGCGAAACCACTTAAAGACCTCGCGGTCAAGGTACGGATCGCTTCCTGCGCTCTTGTCCGTTGCCGGTGTCGGGATTGCCATCCCTTCGTTGTCATTCATCTTCGTTCCCGCAGAGCTTGTATTCGTAGAAAAGAAGTAGAACCGCGTCCGGTACACCTTCCCGTCTCTTGCGAGATCGAAGGCGGTCGCAATTTCCTGCTCCAGTGTAGAAAGCGTTGCCTCTCCTGCCTGCTTCTCCATTGCGAGAGCAATCCGCTGTAAAAAGCTGTTCGTTCTCTCCGCGTCCTCGTGGTTGTAAATAAGGTCCATTGCACTTACTGGCATTTCACTCCTCCTCGTATTTCATGATCGCCGGGAGACCACTTACCGGATCAATCCCGAACCGATACTCGATTGATGCGGCATAATCTTTGGCCGCCTGCGCTGACTTTGCTGCAGCTTCTTCGCTCTTTCCCGCAGCGGTTTTACTGTCTGCCGCTGCTTCTGCGCTTTTTCCCGCCGCTGCCATGCTGTCACTCGCCTTCTTCTCACTGTCCGCAGCCGCTTTTGCGGATTCCGCCGCATTTGCCTCTGATGCGCCGGCCGTTTTTGCGCTGTCGGCTGCGGCCTTTGCACTTTTCCCCGCTGCTACCGCACTCTCACCAGCGGCTGAATTGCTTTTTCCCGCTGCTTCTGCTGCGCTGCGCGCTCTTAGGCTATACTCCCCCGCGTTTTTTGAACTCTCCGAGGCACTTGCCGCGCTGCCCTTCGCGTTTGATTCCGATTTTCCGGCAGAGCTAGCGTGGTCTTTGGCCATCCCCGCATAGTATTTGGCATTGTCAGTATCTTCTCCGGTGCGCTTGCCCGTCCCGCCAATCGCCCAGCTTTTGGCCTGCAGCGCATAGTCCGATGTTGCATATCGCTGTGCTTCTTCCGCCGCCTGTCTGGCGTTTGACTCCGAAGCAGCCGCTTTTCCGGCCTCTTCCTTGGCAGAATTTGCAAATTCTCCTGCTCGTGTCGCATTCTCCCCTGACGTCTTTGACTCATTTTGTGCCACTTCTGCGGATGACTTTGCAATTCCTTCCGACTTTGCCGCATTTTTCTCACTGGCCGCCGCTTTTGATGCAGCGTCCGTTGCATTTTTCTCGCTGACCGCCGCCGCTTTTGCGGAATCCGACGCGCTCTTCACAGATTCCTGAATGGACATTTCGTGCTGCTCAATACCTTCTTCTATTCTGTCCTCAAGGTCGTTCAGGTTCTCCGCGCTGACAGGGTCGCCTTCTTCCGTCACCTTTCCCGGATCGCGGTTAAGATTGACGTGCGTGACGGCTCCGGTATCCATGTCTGTCATCTTGTAGCGGCCGGCATACTCCACTTGTCTGTTATGCCATGTTTTCTTACGAAATTTCGCCATTCAAGCCTCCTATGAAACGTTGGTCGCATTGCTGCTTCCAAGTCCCTTGCTGTTGTCCCCCTTATATTTCTCTTCACCGCCTTCCCACGCGGTAACATGAAGGTTCATGCTTCCTCCAATGGAGATTGACAGCCTTCCTCCGCTGAGTGATGCCGTTGCGGTGCAGCTTCCGCTTACGTATCCGTTGGCGTTGTTCACGTCTTCCTTATTGAGCCCAAGGTCTACAGAGCAGGAAATCTTCCCGGATGCCGCGCTCTTGCCTGCCGGAACGCCTGCGTTATAACCCGCTGTGTAGGATTCACTGCTTGCGTTGACTCGCCCGTCTGCGTAAGAAATGCCGTCTGACTTGCCAGCTGCATATCCTTGGTTGTATCCGCTCTGTGAGCCCGCTGCAGATCCGTCCTCTTTGCCCTTGTCATAACCGGTGTTGTATCCGGCTGAGTACCTCCCCGCCCCTGTGCTTGTGATCGCCTCGGCAAGCTGCGCAAAGGTCATGTCTGCGCTTGCGGTCGTAATCCCCTGCGCGCTGATGGCATCCGCAAGCTGTTTTTTGCCATCAGCTACAAGTTTTTTTAGCTGATCGTAAAGCTGCTTGATCGCATAGCAGTCCGGTGCAGAGCCGTCCGCTTTCGTCTTCTCAAGGATCGCATCCGGATCAGATTCCAGCTTCTGGCCGTCCAGCTTTTCGCCCAGAGCATTCTCAACTCGTGTTTCGAGGTCGTTCATGTTCTCAGCATTGAAAGCATCGCCCTCTTTGGATACCTCGCCTTCCGTTCTTGTGACATCGACTACCTGAGTAGTCCCGTCCTGGCTGATTATTGTCAGCGTCCTGCGGTTCGGATTTTCCGAAACTCTGTCCACCCACGTTTTCTTTGTAAATGACATTTTTTCCTCGCTTTCTTTACAGCAAAAGACCGCCCTCTCCGCAAAATGTGTCTGATCCACATCTTGGGAAGTAGCGGTTTTCGATGTAACTGTGTACTTTATCAAGGACCTCCTCTATGTCGTTCCATTTCTGGAACGTGTTCAGCGGCTCCTCTGGAACCTCCGGCGTGTCTTTTGTCGGATGCTGCCCCCGGATGGCCGCGACATTTTTAAGAAGGTTCCTGTAATAGCTCTCTTGTGGCGTATCCGGAATGCGGCCTTCGTATGTCACTGCTTCGATGTTCAGATCTGCGGCAAGAACTGCAACATCGCCCTCGATTCTCTCCAGATCGCTGACATTCAGCGTTCCTTTCAGTCCGGCATCCCAGCCTGTAATTTCGCTGTTGGATGACGGGGCCGCTTCCTCTCCTACCTCAGATTCTCCCAGATAGCAGATGTAATCGTTCAGGTAATCATAGTCGCCTTTGGCGTTTAGCTTTCCCGCATATGCCGCCTCTCCTTCTGTCCTGTCGTATATCGGCTGTATCCAACTCATATGATGATGTCACCTCCTGCATACAGCTCTTTCCCGGTAAAGTACGACGATACGGATACTCTGTCGTATCCAACGCACTTTGCCTGTGCGATGAATCCCCCTGTGAGGTCTATCGTCTGCTCCTTGATCAGCGCAGATGAGGTCTGATTCTCCGTGTCTGTCACGCCTACCCACTTCCCGGCAATCTCTTTATCCAGAAGGTATGTCATCTGAAGGGTTTTCCGGAGCTGATAGTAGGAAAGAAGCTGCTTCATGACTTTGTAAATTTGTGAAGGACAGTACAGCGCCGCCGTGTACTTCTTCGTGACTGCTGTCTGCCCTGCGTCTAAGCTGTCCACGTCCTGCGTCAGCGTGAAGTCCTGTGAAGTGTACGTCTTTGCCGTAATTTCGCACTCCCCTGCAGCCTTGACCGTCAGTATACAGTACCCTTCGTGCACGTTTGACACCTCTCCGCCGGTCGCCTGAATGGACCCCGGATCAATCGGTGCAGAGAAATCGACAGCGTATGTTCCCGGATCTACCGTGGCCTTGTATACGCTTTTTGGCTCCGCGCTTAACGTGTAGTTCGGCAAGCTGACGGAAACCTGTGCCACATAGTCCCCAAGTGCAACCTGCGTTTTTCCGATGAACTTCCTGTCCGGTCCTACGTACGTAGCAATGTACCGGTCCGGCTGGCGGATCGTGATCACGTCTGATCTTGAGCATGTCGCTTGTGCCCCAAGAGCGAAGCAGATCTCTTTCAGTGCGTTCCGGCAGGTCTGCTTCTTGAGGTACCCGACAAGCTCCATATCCGCGATAGCGTCGTCCACTACGTAGTCCGTCCACCCTGCGGCGGCCATGACCGAATCAATGACATCCTTGGCCATTGCGTGGTCGAGGACGGTTCCTTCCCGGTATGTCACTGTGTCCAGATAGCCCACTGCATCCACAGCCTTAAAGGAAGCAATGTTGCTCTTAAAGCTCCAGCCATTCAGGTAAAATGTGCCGCAGTCGATGAGGTTCCCGTCTTTGAATTCCTGCAGTGTGAGCTTCTGGTAATACTCTGCCGAATTCCACGCGCCGTTTGGATTTGCAATGTCGAAATCATTGTTTTCATCAATAATGTCCACCTGCGCGGTGTTAACCGGCTGCGTCTGATTGCTCTCGTCGATCTGCTCCGTGACCTTTGCAGTCTTAACCTCAAGGTCCGACCATGTGATGTACTGGCCATAAATGACATACTGCAGACGAATGCACCGCTCTGCGAAATGCGTCTCCATAAATTCCAGCCGGATTCGTGCATAGTTTTTCACCTGCATCCTGCAGAAAGACCACAGTGAAACCGGCGTGTGTATCACTTCTGCGATTTTGTCCCCGCCAAGGTCATACCATGTCACTTTCATTTTCTTCGGGCACTCGCCTTCAAAAACGAATGTCAGCCCGGAGGACGTGTGGTTCTCCCGAAACTTGATCTCCATCACCGGATTGTGCTTGAATTTCCGGTCTGCTCCTGACTTCTGCAGGCTCCAGAATCCGACTTCTCCCTGACCGTCCGGGATTTCCTGCAGTGACCCGTCAAGTACGAACTGGTTTCTTCCCATGTATCCATGCGGAACCGCTTCCTTTTTGGCCCGGAACGGAGCGGTCCCACCGAACGTGCTGTTGTCGGTAAAGGTAAACGCTGCTTTCTGTATCGCCGTTGTGTCCTCAAGATTGAATTTAACAATAGCGTATGTACTCATGACGGCTTCCTCGCTGGCTTCTTCGCCGTAAACTTACATTTCAACCCTTCATACACGACCCGGTCCTTATAGATCTTCTTTGCCTGATCTTCCACTGATGAGATGTAGCACTTCATCGCGTACGTCCCTGTGTCTGCCGGGATCTCAACATCGTGGAACGGCGCTGGCTCCGTCAGCTTGTCCCACAGCCTGTTGTACAGATCACGCTCTTCCTTCGTGTCTCCGAAGTACCCGAATTCGAACTCAAAGTTGTAGTAAACGCCGATTACTTCCCTCTTTAAGTCTCCGTCTTCCGTCCTGTTCGCGTACTTATCCAGTACATTTGCCTTCCGTTTCATTTTGGAAAACGGGACCATGAATCTGGTCCCGTCAATGGAAAGCCCCTGTGTGATGTCCATGGCTTCCTCCTTATGCAAATACCGTGTCCACTGTGTATCCTCTTCTCTGGATCTCCGACACAAGGCCATCCAGAGACGCGCGTGCAAGCTCTGTCCCGTCAACTTCGAGGGTGACCGCGTTGATTCCTCCGTCTCTCTCCTGCATAAGCTGCGCAAGCCTTCCGGCAAGCTCATCCATCCAGCTTGTGTTCTGATCCAGCGGAAGGACTGCTTCTCTTCCCGCCTCGCCGATCTGTGCAAGCGTAGATCCTGTCGTAATACCTCCGGTTGCCAGCGTCGGAATATGCGGTGCGGAAACATGGCCGATGCTCAGCCCGAAATGGCTCCCGCCAACTCCCGGTACCCAGTCAGGGATATCCACGGAAAGCGAATTCATCGCGTCGATCACACGGTTGATTCCTCCGGCGATTGCATCAAGCATCCCGTTGATCAGGCCGATGATGCCATTGATGATTCCCCGCAGCGTGTCCTTCATTTCGTTCCATGCATTGCTCCATACAGATTTGATCCTCTGCATGGTTTCGCTTATCTTGTCATGGATTCCCGTAAAGTCTCCGGTGACAACGGCTTTGATTGCTGCCAGTGCAAGACTCCCCAGCGCCTTCATGGTCTCCCATGCTGCG
>SAMEA104315423__coassemble_2054_pt1 | contig 18786 bp, 20 predicted proteins | sample SAMEA104315423__metabat2_low_PE_040 | metagenome-assembled genome bin SAMEA104315423 (sample SAMEA104315423) | gut metagenome | biome: Monkey gut; feature: monkey-associated habitat; material: faeces | place: China | collected 2013 | reverse complement strand
ATCGGCGAGAAGATTTATGAGAAGTACGGTCTGACCGAAATGGAGGTTACGGACGAGGTGTTCGAATCCGAGCGCTCTGTCGTATTCCAGGAAGCGGAGAACCGGATGCATACCATCAAAGCGGTCATGGCTGCGACGCTTGGCTATGAAGCGTAACGATTTGCATAACAGGATAACGGATCAGGCATGAAGCAGAATACAAAGGAACAGGTGCTCAGGGCGCTGTCGGAGGCAGAAGGATTCCTTTCCGGGCAGGAGCTGAGCAACCTTCTTGGAGTCTCCCGCACAGCGGTGTGGAAGGCAATCGGCAAACTGAAGGAAGAAGGCTATGAGATTGAGGCGGTGACCAACAAGGGCTACCGCCTTGCTCATGATCAGGAGACGGACATTCTGAACCGGACGGAAATTGAAAAGCGGCTCACAACAATCTGGGCGGGACATCCTGTTTTCTGTAAGAAAGAGACCGGCTCCACGAATGATGACATCATGAAGCTTGCGGATGAAGGTGCCGCGCAGGGAACGCTGGTGGTGGCGGACCATCAGACGGCCGGAAAGGGAAGACGCGGCCGCACCTGGATTTCTCCGGAGGGAGAGAACGTCTACATGAGCATTCTGCTTCGTCCTCATATTCCGGTTTCAGAGGCTCCGATGATGACGCTGATCATGGCACTTGCTGCCTATGAGGCGATGCAGGATCTTGACCTTCCGAAGAATCTTCGCTTTGGGATCAAGTGGCCGAATGATCTGGTTGTTTCCGTGAATGGCGGTCCGTATAAGAAATTCGTGGGAATCCTCACCGAGATGCGGCTGGAGGATACGGAGATCAAGGATGTTACGATCGGCATCGGTCTGAATCTGAATCAGGAAGCGGTGAGTGAAGAGATTGCGGAAACGGCCACTACGCTGTACCTGGCAGCAGGAGAGAAGGTCAGCCGCGCTGCCGCAGCGGCATGCTGCTGGAATCATTTCGAGCCGGACTATGAAGAATACCTGGAGGCCGGCTCTCTGAAGCCGCTTCTTGCGCGCTACAGCAGCGCACTTGTGAACATCGGACGCAAGGTACGGATTCTGGATCCGAAGGGCGAGTATACCGGAACCGCAAAAGCAGTAACCGAGGGCGGGGAGCTTGTGGTGACGCCGGATGACGGCGGAGAAGACCGGTGCATCGGGACCGGTGAAATTTCTGTCCGCGGCGTGATGGGATATGTATGAGAATATGACAGGAGAGAATTTTGGAACAGGAAGAAAAATACCGCATTGTTCTGTGCGGCTCCAATGCATACGATAAGAAATATTATTTTAACCCGCAGTTTGAAAAGCTTCCCGAGAATGTTCGGGAGGAGCTGCAGATTATGTGCGTACTGTTCACAGAGGAGGTCGGAGGTATTTTTACCATCGGCTTTACTCCGAACGGGAACGTTGTGATGGATACGCGGGCAGAGGAGGGAGATCTTCTCTATGATGAAATCGGAAGCGCACTTCTGATCAAAAAGCTCAGGCGTGAGAAGCAGGAGGTTTTCCAGTCTCTGGAAATCTATTACAGGGTGACCTTCCTGCATCAGAATCCTGCGGATCTTCTGGATGATTACGATGACGAAATGTAACAGGAAGGATGGAACTTCGATGGAATGGAAAATCCGGGATGTGGTGATTCCGAATCAGACCGTGCTCGGGCCGATGGCGGGAGTGACGGATCTTCCCTTCCGGCTTCTGTGCAGGGAGCAGGGAGCGGGGCTGGTTGTCATGGAGATGATCAGCGCCAAGGCAATTACGTTTCACAATTATAAAACAGCGGAGCTGATGAAATCGGACCCGAAGGAGCGGCCGGTTTCCCTGCAGCTCTTCGGACACGAGCCGGAGGTCATGGCGGCGGCCGCCGAGATGATCGAGGAGCAGCCGTTTGATATTCTGGACATCAACATGGGGTGCCCGGTTCCGAAGATTGTCAACAATCAGGAGGGCTCTGCACTCATGAAGGACCCGGCCCTGATCGAGAAGCTTGTAGACGCCTGCGTGAAGCATACGTCGAGACCTGTGACGGTAAAGCTTCGAACCGGCTATGATCATGCACACCAGAATGTGGTGGACTGTGCAAAGGCTGCGGAGGCAGGCGGAGCCTCCATGATTGCAGTACATGGCAGAACCCGTCCGCAGATGTATGCGGGAGAGGCGGACTGGAGTAAGATTGCAGAGGTTGTGCAGGCAGTATCGGTCCCCGTTGTCGGGAACGGAGATGTAACAGACGGACCGTCCGCGAAGAGAATGCTCGAGGAAACCGGGTGTACGGCGGTCATGATCGGACGCGCCTCGGAGGGGAATCCGTGGATTTTCCGCGAGGTGGCTCACTACCTGGAAACCGGTGAGGAAATGGAACGCCCGGGACACCGCGAGGTGATCCAGATGATTCTCCGGCACGCCGCGCTGATGAGGGAAATCAAGGGAGAACGCATCGGAATTCAGGAGATGCGCCACCACGCAGCCTGGTACCTTCAGGGCTTCCCGGGAGCGGCGAAGCTCCGGGTAAAAATCAATACCATGGCAACCTTTGCGGAGCTTGAGGATATGCTCCGGAAGGAATTCCCGTACGTCTGAAACAGAAATTCTGACACGTTTGACAGTGGGCGGGAATCTGGGTATAATGCAGTGCGTTATAATCTGCAGAGGCCTGTGATATATGGAAATCTGCAGAAATGTGCAGGTACTTCATCCTGCCGCAGAGGGAATCCTTTGCGGCCGGTCTTTTTTGTACCTGTTTCGCATTTTCCGGGGAAGGAACAACAAAGACATGGAAGAAAAGAAGAATATTTTAACGTATGCGGGTCTTAAGAAGTATGAGGATGAGCTTCACAGCCTGAAGGTGGAGCGGAGACAGGAAGTTGCTCAGAAGATTAAGGAAGCAATGGAGCAGGGAGACCTGTCCGAGAACGCCGAATACGATGCAGCCAAGGATGAGCAGCGCGATATTGAGGCAAGAATCGAAGAGCTTGAGAAGATTCTGAAGAATGTGGAAGTGGTTACCGGTGAGGATGTTGCACTGGACCGGATCAGCGTAGGCTGCAGGGTGAAGATTCATGATATTGAGTTCGATGAGGATCTTGATTACAGCATCGTCGGATCAACAGAGGCCAACAGCCTGGAGAACAAGATTTCCAACGAGTCTCCGGTCGGAAAGGCCCTGATGGGAGCAAAGGTCGGCGATGTCGTGAAGGTTGATACGATGGCGGGATCACTGTCCTATAAGATTCTCTCCATCGCTCCGAGCGAAGACTGATTCGCCGACTTTTTCAGGCAAGAGCAACTGCAGCACAGGTGCGGACGCACCGGCTGCCGCATTCGGCAAAACCGCCTTGGCGGATTTTGCCTCAGTGAGGTATAGATATGGCACAGAATCAGAACAACCAGAGTGCGCCCCAGCAGGACATCAGTCAGCTGGAAAAGGTAAGAAGAGAAAAGCTGGCACAGCTGCAGGCAGAAGGAAAGGATCCTTTTCAGATTACGAAATATGACCAGACACACCATACGAAGGAGATCCTGGATCATTTCGATGAGTTCGCAGGTGAGCTGGATGAGGAAGGAAATTATGTGAAGGAGCCCACGGAGGTTTCCATCGCAGGCCGCATGCTGTTCAAGCGCGTAATGGGAAAGGCATCCTTTGCCAATCTTCAGGATCGCGACGGCAGAATTCAGATTTATGTCTCCCGCAATGACCTGGGAGATGACGCCTATGCGGCGTTCAAGCGCCTGGACATCGGTGACATCATCGGCATCAAGGGCTTCCCGTTCCGCACAAAGACCGGAGAGATTTCTGTCCATGCGAAGGAACTTGTCCTTCTTTCCAAGTCTCTGGAGCCGCTTCCGGAGAAGTTCCACGGATTGCAGGATACCGATATCCGTTATCGCCAGAGATATGTGGATCTCATCATGAATGAGGATGTCCGAGAGACCTTCAAGAAGAGATCTGCGATCATTAAGGAAATCCGTCGTTTTCTTGACGGCCGCGATTTCATGGAGGTGGAAACTCCGATGCTCGTTTCCAATGCGGGCGGCGCAGCGGCAAGACCGTTTGTGACCCATTACAACGCACTGGATGAGGATGTAAAGCTTCGCATTTCCCTGGAGCTGTACCTGAAGAGACTGATTGTCGGCGGTCTGGAACGCGTTTATGAGATCGGCCGTGTGTTCCGCAACGAGGGCGTGGATACCCGTCACAATCCGGAATTCACACTGATGGAACTGTATCAGGCATATACCGATTACAACGGCATGATGGAGCTGACAGAGTCCATGTTCCGTTACCTGGCAGAGAAGGTCTGCGGCTCTACGACCATTGTGTACGGAGACAAGGAAATTGACCTTGGAAAGCCGTTCCGCAGACTTACCATGGTGGAAGCCATCAAGGAAGAAACCGGAATTGATTTTGATCAGGTGCAGACGGACGAGGAAGCGAAGAAGCTTGCAGCTGAGCGTCATATTGAGTTCGAGGAGCGCCACAAGAAGGGTGACATTGTAAATCTTTTCTTCGATGAGTACTGCGAAGATAAGATGATTCAGCCGACCTTTATCATGGATCATCCGATTGAGATCAGCCCGCTGACGAAGAAGAAGCCATCGGATCCTTCCAAGGTAGAGCGCTTCGAGTTGTACATCAACGGCTGGGAAATGTGCAACGCGTATTCCGAGCTGAACGATCCCATCGATCAGAGAGAGCGCTTTGCCGCACAGGATGCGCTTGCGGCAGCAGGCGATGAGGAAGCAAACCACACGGATGAAGATTTCCTGCATGCAATCGAGATCGGCCTGCCTCCGACCGGAGGCATCGGCTACGGCATCGACCGTCTGGTGATGCTGCTGACGAATTCCGCAGCCATCCGCGACGTTCTGCTGTTCCCGACAATGAAAACAGCCAAGGACTAAAAGACCGTATTTCCGGGCTTTTCTGGACGTTAGTTTTGACTTACTACATCATTACTACATCAATTTGCCGGTTTCAGGCAGGTTGAGTCAAGTCAAAATACATCCTTGACAAATCGCGATCCTATAACACCTTGTATTGGCTTGGCATGAGCCGATACAGGGTGTTTTTGTTTATATTGCATTGCCGGAAAATCTGATAAATACATGCTTCATGACCGGATAATACTGAATCAGAATCGATAAGCTGTACTTCCATCGTATCATTCGGCTTTAATATTCCTATACAGATCGTATACGAATATCTGAAGGGAGGAACGGTATCAATGGAACATGAAAGCGCATATTACGATATTATCAAAAGAAGTGAAGTGAAAGAGGAGAACAGGAAGCTGCGGCGATTATTTCTCCGTTATAAGGAAGCAGAGATCGTGTACAGTATCCAACATAAAAAACTCCTGGAGCTGGCCGGAAAAGCGGGAGCTATCTATCGGATTGACGGAACAGTGCTGATCAACCGGGATATCTTCGAAGAATATCTGGAGCAGTTTCATGAAAAAAGCACGCTCTCCGGAAAGGAGGAGCCATGAGCGGAATTCTATGGAAATTCTCCGATCAGCTGGATGATGCTGACCGGATCATGATCCAGAAAGATTTTATCACGTTAAGTGAGGGCTTCAGCTACTATGGACTTGGAATGAAGCCGTTCACTCGTATCGCAAGAGAGGCCGGAGCCGTATATAAGATCGGAAAGATGGTGCGGATCAGACGGGATATCCTCGAAGATTACCTAAGAAAAATACAGAAGAAATGATATGCAGAAGGGCAGGTTACAGAGTTGAATAACCTGCCCTTTCCTTTTTCTTTCTTTGCAAATCCCTATTCATTCAGTTCATTCAGCAATGATGACTGCAGCTGCAACAACAGTCATATCTTCGGACACATCAACAAATTTAATTCCAAAAAATTTCTCAGTGACAAAAACACATCGCATTTTTTGCCTCTCAGCTGGCCTAACTATGTAGGGCAATTTACCGAGGGGCTCCCCCGAGGACGGACCTCAGATGATCCGGATGGAATTGCCCGGTATGACAACTGAATACGTTCATCTATCGGATTACATACCGATGCGCGCAGCCATGACAGCGGTCCGCCATGATCCTTCCTGAGAGAAACATAAAAGGCACTCTTCTAAGGTTGGGGAGCGATTCTGACCAGGCTGTAAAACACAGGGCAGCTCTCTGTGAGGCGATGAAGCGTACCGGGGACAATGATACTTCCAGCGGTGGGCCGGCACGAGACGCGGGCGGGTGAGACTCCCATGGTACTGTTTGCTGACAGCGATCCGACAGATCCTATGAGTCCGGGGGACGTGGTGCGAAAAGGACTTTCGTGGCTGCAGGGGTTACAGCCTGCAGTCGCATTACGGAGACAGGCACCTGTCAGGGGCAGGTGCCGGGTCTTCAGTACGGAAGGATATTACAGGATTATTGCTGCTGTTATGCGGAGGAGGTGCGCTATGATCACTTTATTTCTGATCGGGAGTGTTGTGATACGTGAAGCGATCAATACGATCGCTTATTGAAAAGAAAAGGAAAAGGAGAACGTAGCCTATGGAAATGTATTATGAGGAGTTCCTGAAGCAGGTGACCGAAGACCTGCAGTACCGGCTGCCTGGAGCGCAGTTCGGGATTCAGGACGTCAATAAGCTCCAGGGAGAATCCTATCAGGGGATTTCCGTTGCAAAGGCAGGCTCGGATGTCAGAGCCATGATGAATCTGGAAAGCGATTTTGAAGCGTTAAGAAATGGAGCCATCTACGCGGATGTGCTGGATGGCATCGGGAAAAGAGTTGTGGATGTTCTCAGGCAGATGCCGGAGATCTCGGCGGAGGAACTGCGGGATCCGGACAGCTTTCCTGAAAGGCTTTCCCTCGCCCTTGTTCCCATGAAGGGAAATGAGGAGATGCTCGACCAGATTCCGTACAGGCAGATGGAAGATTTGGCCCTGTATGTCCGCATAGAGGCAGGCGAGAATGCTTCTGCTGTTGTAACGAATCAGATCCTGAAAGACATGGGAATGACAAAGGATGAGCTCTTTGATCTTGCTCTTGCAGGTGCGCCGCAGCTGCATCCGGTGAGCATGAGGCCGATGTCTGAGATGCTGGGCGTCATGGATATAGGATCTCCGGAGCTGATGGTTGCGACAACGGATGATGCGATCCGCGGCGCTGCGGTGATCGCATACCCGGGATTTCTGGAGGAAGCGGCGGCACGGCTGGAAGGAAACTTCTACATTCTGCCCTCCAGCATTCATGAGGTACTGCTGATGCCGGAGGATATGGCACCTTCCGTAAAGGAGATGGAAGAGATGGTCTGGTCCATCAACCGCTCGGAAGTAGACGAAAAGGATCGCCTCTCCGACAGGGTGTATCACTTCGACAGTAAGGAGAGAGCCTTTGAGCTTGCCGCAAACTTCGAGAAGCGGATGCAGGAGAAGGCAGCGGATAAAGCTGCGGAAAAGGGTCTTGGCAAGCTGAAGGAGAAGAAGGCGGAGGCGGCGCTGCAGCCGAAGCACCCTTCCGGCAGGGGAAAGGAGGCCATCGTACTTTGAACACAGAGGAAGTGATGGCAAAGATCCTGGAGGAGATCCTCGTGGAAGGAGATTTTTACAGGAAACACTGCCATAAATGCATGTACTGGCATGCCAAGAAAGGATGCTCCCTTGACTGGCACGGCTGCTATCACGTTCAGGAAGAGCTGGAAAACAGGATAGAAAAGGCACAGAAGAAAGCGCCGAAGATGACGGGAAGACCGGCTTGCTGCGGCTGTTCATTCCGGAAACATCCTTCGAACTGCCGCCTCTTATGTACCCGGAGAATCCTGATTCAGCAGGGAATCTGCTTCCCGGATGAGAGACAGCCGGAGGATTCCCCGGCGGAGGTGATTGCGGTTGGCACAGTTTGATTACTTTTATCCGGACGGCGCCGATCAGTTCACGTTCTACCGGATTCCCAAGCGGCTCTTTACGGACAATGACCTGAAGACCATGAGCAACGGCTCAAAGATTCTGTACGGACTTCTGCTGGACCGGGTGGATCTGTCCGTCAAAAACAGGTGGATGGATGATCATCGCAGGATATATGTCGTCTATACACTGGAGAGCATCATGCAGGCCATGAACGTAACGGATAAGCCGGCGACAAAGATGCTGGTGGAACTGGAGAAAAGAGGCCTTATTGAGCGGAAAAAGCCGGGACTTGGGAGGCCGACAAGGCTGTACGTCAAGAACTTTTCATCCAAAGAGGCCAGTTCGGAGATACTCCGACTCCAGACTCGGAGAAACTCCGATTCAGGAGTCGGAGAAAGTACGAGTCAGGACTCGGAGAATCTCCGACCTAATCATAACAATATTAGTGATACTGAGTATAACAATACTGATCTTATCCTATCCGGATCGGATGCGATGGGAGAAAGTCATATGTCTGCTATTCGTTCCTATGGGGCGCTCAGAGATGAAAGACGCCTGATGGAGCAGTACTTTCGGGAGAGCCTTGGTGTGGAGGAGCTGAAGAGCCGGTTTCCCTATGATCAGGAGACTATTGAAGGAATGGTGTCCATGCTCGTCGATACGTGCTGCAGCACAAGATCCCTCATCCGCATTGCCGGGGATGATAAGCCTGCGGAGGTTGTCCGGTCACAGCTGATGAAGCTGACCGGTGATCACATAGCCTATGTCCTTTCCTGCCTGAAGGACGGGCATTCCGATATCCGGAACATCCGGCAGTATCTTTTGAGTTCCCTTTATAATGCGCCGTTTACGATCGATCCGTATTATACGGCGAAGGTGAACAGCGACATGTTTGAAGGAATACAGGCACCTGCCGGTTATGGCAGCACATTTGAGGAAGAGGGGTGATGCAGTTCTTGAATGCACAGGTAACAGCCGTCAGCAACCAGAAAGGCGGCGTAGGAAAGACGACGACCACGGAGAACCTGGGGATCGGGCTTGCGAGGGAGGGGAAGAAGGTCCTCCTTATCGATATGGATCCGCAGGGCTCCCTTACGATCGCGATGGGCCATCCCAGGCCGGATGACATTGAAGTTACGGTCACGGACGTCTTCAAAAAGGTGATCGAAGGTGAGGAATTCCCGAAGGACCTGGGGATCCTGCACCATGAGGAAGGAGTGGACCTCCTGCCTGCCAACATTGAACTGGCCGGGATGGAGGCGTCCCTTGTCAACGTGATGAGCAGGGAGACGATCCTGAAGGATTATCTCTCTACCGTGAAGAAGGACTATGACCACATCCTGATCGACTGCATGCCCTCGTTGGGGATGCTGACGGTGAACGCGCTGACAGCAGCAGACGGGATCCTGATCCCGATGCAGCCGCAGTACCTTTCCGCAAAGGGGCTGGAACAGCTCCTCTCCACGGTCAATAAGGTAAAAAGGCAGCTGAATCCAAAGCTCAGGATCGAGGGGATCCTGCTTACGATGACGGATTCCCGCAGCAACCACACAAAAGAGATCACGGAGCTCGTCCGGAGCATCTACGGGAAGAAGATCGAGGTGTTCGATACGGAGATCCCGAGATCCGTCCGGCTGGCGGAGATCTCCGCGGAGGGCAAGAGCATTTTTGCCCATGATCCGAAGGGCAAGGCCGCCGCGGCCTATACGGCGCTGACAGGGGAGGTGATGAAGAATGCCCAGATCCGGCGCAAACATCAGCTTGCAGAGTTTAGATGAGATCTTCAAAACAGAGGAAGAACGGCAGGAGGCAAAGCTTGAGAAGGTATGGCAGATCCCGTTGCAGGATCTGTATCCCTTTAAGGATCATCCCTTTCAGGTAAGAGATGATGAAGAAATGCAGAAAGTCGTGGACAGTGTGAAGGAATACGGCGTTGTGACGCCGGCGATCGCAAGAAGACGTCCGGAGGGAGGATATGAGCTGATTTCCGGGCACCGCCGCCGTCATGCCGCGGAGCTGGCAGGCCTTGAGACTATGCCGGTGATTGTAAGAGATCTGGATGATGATGCCGCGACGATTCTGATGGTGGATGCCAATCTCCAGAGGGAGGAGATCCTGCCCAGCGAGAAAGCGAAGGCCTATAAGATGAAGCTGGAGGCGATTAAGCATCAAGGGGAAAGAAGAGATCTGCAGAATCAGAATCGAACTTCGTCCCAACTTGGGACGAAGTTGAGAGCAGATCAGAAAATGGCTGAGGAGATGGGAACAAGCAGGAACCAGGTTCAGCGTTACATCCGTCTGACAGAGCTGATCCCGGAGATCCAAGAGATGGTGGATGAGGGGCAGATGGCCTTAAACCCTGCGGTGGAGGTGTCCTACTTAAAGCCGGAAGAACAGAAAGGTTTGCTGGAGGCAATGGACTACGGCCAGGCAACGCCTTCTCTCTCCCAGGCGCAGAGAATGAAGAACCTCTCCCGTGCAGGCCTTTGTACCACAGAAGCGATGTGCGCGGTCATGAGCGAGGACAAAAAGCAAGATGTAGACCGGGTCGTCATTAAGAAGGAGGCGATCGAGAAATACTTTCCTAAGTCCTACACGCCACTGCAGATGGAGGAGACAATCATAAAGCTTCTGGACCAGTGGCAGAAGAAGAGGACCCGCGAGCAGGAACAGGGGCACTGAAGACAGAAGAACAACTGAATATCGTATGTAACGTTTGACGACCGTTGATTCTTTGGAATCGGCGGATTTTTCATTTCAGGGAGAATCAATGAGAGAAGGTTTCATTGCAGAAGATATGGACATGAGAGAAATGACGCAGATGAAGGATGAACTGGTCAGAGCCATTCGGGAAAAGGATGCGCCGGCAAGTTTTCTGAACGAGATGCTGGATTCCTGTGTGGATCTCTTACAGGAATTAACGGATGGGCTGCAGGGGACGATGGAAATTTTCGGCGCGCTGTATGAGAAGCGGGCTGAGAAAGCCGGTATCGCTGATAAAGAAGAAGGTTCTGTAGAAAAGACAGAGGATCCCTGTCATGCGTCCGATGAAGAAGGGGAGGATGATCAGCCGTCTCCCGCACAGATTTATCCGTCTGTTGTGATCTACCATCCGGGAGATGCACCATGGGTCAGTACAGAGGAAGCTCTCATCGATATCGTCGATATTTCTGAGCCGCATGTAAGGGAGATCCGCTTTAAGGAGACAGATTTTCTGATTGCCTTTGATGAGAAAGATGTGAAGAAGATCTGTGACAAATATTACCTTACAGGCACGGCGGTTATCTATGCGCCGGATAAGTACGACATTCTGAGACCGCTGACCTGTGCGGAGATTATGAAGATTTTTGCTGTCATACGGCATATGGAAGAGGAAGTATTAATCGAAAGGGCTCTTAAGCCCGCTTTTGCGGTCTGCTGATCAGCAGACCTTTCTTAACGGATAGAACGGAGAATGAGGATGAGAAGAAGGAAGAACCGTACCCCTTACGTCCTTGCCAGGATCTTTGAAGCTGCAGTCATCCTGATGACGGTGCTGATGATTGCTCTGGCAGGAGGCGTTTTACTGCTGCACCTGTTCGGCGTGCAGACCTATATCGTCATGAGCGGATCCATGGAGCCGCAGATTAAGACCGGCGCAATTGCCCTGATTGATACGACAGACCGGGATGTCACTGTCGGGGATATCGCTGCCTACCGGCTGGGGGAGGATGACGAAGAGATCCTGATTACGCACAGGGTGATAGGCAGAAGGGACGGTTCCTACATCATGAAGGGCGACGCCAATGATTCCGAGGATGAGAAGCCGGTCGATCCTGATCAGATCGTGGGGACCTTTATCGGCTCTGTCCCGAAGGCCGGGTATGCCGTCGATACGCTGGGGAAAAGAGGCCTTTTCGGAATCGTGCTCTGGATCACTTCATTGAACATTCTCTCATCCCTTCTCCGGGATATCACATACAGCCGGTACCGGCGAAGAAACAGAAGACGAGGGAGGAGATCTCCCGCATTACCAGACAATTACAGGAGGACTTAATGAAAAGAAAGAAGTTATTTGCGACACTCGCAGCCTGCGCACTGGCAGGCACCATGATGATCGGCGGCACGTTCGCGTACCTGACGAACACCCAGACGGCAACCAACACCTTTACTGTCGGAAACGTCAAGGTGGAGCTGACGGAGCCGAACTATCCCGGGAATGACGATCCTGAGGTAAAGGATCAGGTTCCGAACCAGGAAACAAAAAAGGATCCGCAGATCACCAACACCGGATCCAATGAGGCTGTTGTCTTTATTAAGATGACCGTACCCGTTCGCACCATCACTCCGGTGACGGATGACGGAAAGAAGGGCACGAAGGGCGCGTCCGAGATGTTTATCTACAAGCAGGCGGAAGACGCTGCCGGATCCCACGTCAACAGCTTTTCCAAAGCCTGGGCGGAGCTGCCTACGAAGGAAGAAGGCACAGATTTAAAGGGTACGACCAGAACCTACGTGTTCGGCTATAAGAGTGTGGTTGCTGCGAAGCAGACCACAGACGCGCTCTTCGACAAGATCCAGCTTAAAAACTTCATGGAGGCAGAGATCGCTTCTGACGACAGGCTGGATATCGAGATCGAGGCATATGCCATCCAGGCGCAGAACATCGTAAACGGCGAGAACAAGATCGATGCCTCCGGAGAGCTCTCCGTGGATACTCTGAATACGATCTATGATACCTTCGTCAACCAGAATACGGAGGTGAAGGAAGTCGTTCAGGAGAAGTGAGAACCTTCGATCTAAGAAACGGCAGACAACAGAAAAAGCAACAGGAGGGGCAGACTGCAGGGCCTGCCCTTTCCCGTGAAAGGAGAGGCAATGAAAAGAATTATGCCGGTTTTGCTGGCATTCATGATGCTTTTTATTCATGCTCCGCTTCCTGCCCGCGCGGCAGAGACTGAAACCAGGATCTGGATCCGGGCGCAGATCTCGTATGAATCGGACGGAACACTTACCGGGATTTCCGATGAGATGGTGACGCTCTCCTCTGACTGGACGAAGAAGGACGGCTGGTTTTATTACCAGAAGGCGCTGGAATCCGGCCAGAGCGTTGATCTGATGAAGAGCGTGAAGATCCCGCATTCCTGGAACAGCAGCGACTCCGGCAAGACCTTCAACATCGTGGTGAAGGTGGAGGCTGCGGAAGCATTCCCCGGGGATACCGGATGGAGTGATGGGAGTCCCGCCATCTATTCCCAGTCCTTTGAGATGTCGAAGCAGAATGCTCTCTCAAAAGGGCTTACTGCCACGCAGGGGAATATCCGGATCCGTCTGGAGGAGTTTCAGGAGAGCGGAGGAAAAGAACAGCCCTATGAGAATAACCGGATCGTTGTACCGGGAGAGACCGTAAGTAAGATCGTCAGGATCACGGTGGAAGGAGAGAAGTCAAAGCTTTCTCCCCTGGAAGTCATCCGCGGACCGGTAAAAACCGGGGACGACGGGAAGGCAGGGATGCTTCTTGTAATCTCTATGGTTCTTGCGGCGGCAGCGGTCTGGATATCCCGGGGCGGAAAAGGAGGTGGCCATGGCGGGCAGAAGATGCAGGCGGCTTAAGAAGAGGAAAATGAGATTCCTTGTGACTGCGGCGGTATTGTCCGCTGTCGCGATGATTGGTGGAGTCTTTGCGTATTACACGAATCATCAGGAGGTGGAGAACACGATCACAGTCGGGCAGAACATCACAGAGATTGAAGAGAATTTCGATCCGGATCCGAAATCTGATGTGTATCAGAAAGCAGTGCAGGTTGTAAATACCGGAGACATCCCCTGTTACGTGCGGGGGTACCTTGCTTTTTCTGATGAGGAAGTGGCCGGTATTTCACAGCTTTCCTCTGATGGAAAGACCTTTTACAGCCTGCAGGAGTATATGAAGCACCTGCCGGATGGCTGGGTGAAAGGATCAGACGGCTATCTGTACTATACGAAGCTCCTTTCCGTAAACAGTAAGACGTCAAAGCTTATGAGTCATGTGAAGACGGTCTGGCCGGCAGACATAGATCGTCATGACTTTGATCTTATTGTCAGAGAAGAGTCGGTACAGATTCCGGCGAATCACCCGGATGCTGATTACAGGCAGGCTTGGGCTGTATTCGGAGAGGAGGTGAAGTGATTGCTGAAAAAACTGATGAAAAGGACACTGCCGGTTCTGATGGCGGCAGTGACGGTATTATCTTCGTCCGGTGTAGCTGTGTTTGCGGATGAAATCACTGGAAACGCTGATATTGATACAACAATCCTTGTTCAGGAGAAGGAGCATGAGAATGCTGAAGATTCAGAGCATCACGCGATGCAGACCGAAGTCCGTAACGAGAACCGGCAGATCATCTCCCTTTCTCAGGAGATGGACGGCCTTAAAGTGACGGTCAGCGCAAAACCCGGCGTGATCCCGGACGGAGCACAGCTTCGCGTCACGAAGATCGAAGGTGTGGAAGCCCTTTCCCTTACACAGGCGGTGACAGAGAAGGTGATCGAAGAAGGGGCAGCGGATGCCAGCGGGCTTCTTGCCCTGGACATTTCCCTCGTAGATGCGGATGGGAACAAATATGCTCCCGACGAGAATGTCACAGTGAGTTTTGAGGAGATCGCAGCCGATCTGTATGAGATGTCCGATTCGGAGAGTCTGGAAGTATATCACTTCCTGGACGGAGACCTTTCCCGGATCGAGGATATGAGCGCGGTGACGGAAGGAGGAACCGTCAGCTTTGAGACCGATTCCTTCTCTCCTTTCGTTGTCGTAAGGGCCGCGGCGACAGATGCGGACCGGTATCATCCGGATGTTCCGTATCTCAAGGCAGACGAGAGTACCGGAGGCAAGTACTTTGCCTATACCGGGGAGACAGTCGAATGGGTCTGCCCGAAGGAAGGCGTATATCATCTGGAAGCTGTCGGCGCAGGCGTCGGCGGACCGGATGGGTCTCTTCTCGACAGGGTGAAGGCTACTGGTAATGGATACGGCTATGGCGGATACGCAGAGGGCTATATCAACTTAAGCAAGGGAGATAAGATCTATGTTACAGTCGGCGGCGCCGGCACCCGTTCCTCCCAGAAGGGAAGCGAAAAGGGCGGCTTCAACGGCGGCGGAAGCGGTATTTACGGAGCTTTCTCCGGCGGAGGCGCGACGAGTTTTGCCTCTGTAAAACTGGGAGACGGAACACTTGTAAACTACGCGAATGCCGCTGACCGGAATAAGGTTCTCCTGGTTGCAGGCGGTGGCGGCGGCTTCGGTACTGGGAATCCGTTCTTTGGCGCGGAGAAGCTTCCCGCCTGGGAATCCGCAAACGGTGACGGCGGCGGTGAAACATCCGGCGACATGTACGCGTATGATTCCACAACGGTCATTACAAAGGGTTCCACACAGACAGATGGTTATGCATTTGGAAGAGGTGAGAATTCCAGACAGATCACGAACGGACCCAGCTACGCCGCAGGCGGTGCCGGTGGCGGCGGCTGGTTTGGCGGCAGATCCACAACCTGGTACCACAGCGTGGCAGGTGCCGCGGGCGGAACCGGCGGCAGCGGACATGTAAATGTGTCAAAGTCTGCACCGCTCCACCTGACCAGGGGCCGTACTTCAGGAACCTGGGCTCCGGTCTCCGGAGGCAAGGCGGACCGTGCCATCTTCGGCAACGGAGAAGCAGCCATCAACTATGTCGGGGATATCAAGTCGACCGTGATCCTCTCTCTTGGCAGTAACGCGAAGTATAACGGCCAGAGCGGCGATGTGAAGATCGAGGGAAAGAAGGGTTCGTCCATTGATCTCGCGAAGCTGGTCATATCGAACAGCGGCAGCACCATCATCGGCTGGAAGGTGATCTACGGTGACGGCAAGATCTCGGAGAAGAGCCAGACCTTTACTTTCGGGGAAGAGGATACCAACCTGTTCCCACTGATCTACTCTAAGATCGACCTTTCATCGACCGTGCAGTCTTCCAAAGAACCGGAGTTTAAGAGTTATACCTATAATGACCAGACACTGCTCAAGTGGGACGAGGCAGGCTACAACAATAAAAAGAACTACAAGGCCTATCAGTCCATTGACGGCGGGGCTTATAAGGAACTGAAATTCTCGGAATACGAGCATCTGGAGGCAAGTCCTGCAGCGTTTTACTATACCGGGAAATCCCAGACCTATACAGCGCCGTTTGCAGGCACCTATGCCATCTGCCTCTACGGCGGACATGGCGGTGGTGACGGCGGATCCGGCGGCGGAAAGGGCGCGTACCTGAAGGGAACGGTATCCATGAAGCAGGGTGATGTCCTGACCATCTATGTCGGCGGGGCAGGCCGGGATTCCTCCGGATCCTCCGGAAACACTACCTCCGGTGGCTGGAACGGAGGCGGTTCCTGCTGGTGGTCCGGATCAGGTGCGGGCTGTACGGATATTTATCTGAACGGAATCAGAATCGCGGCAGCCGCAGGAGGCGGCGGAGCGACCAACGGCTATTCCGGAACGAATGGCAGGATCTCCACGGCAGCGACAGACCATCTGACCAGCTCCAAGAACGGCGGTTCCAATGGCGGCTATGATGCCGGCGCCGGCGGCGGTGGCTGGAGAGGCGGTTCCATGGGTGTCTCGGAGGTTACCGGTGAGAGCAATCCCCATGGCGGATATGGCGGTATCAATGGATTTACTTCCGCATTCACGAAGCTTGAGGAATCCAGCGATGCAGTGAAGTCCGGAAGCAAGGGCGGAAATAACGGCTATGCCTATATCGTTCCCCCGCAGGGTGGCGACATCTACAGAAAACAGTCTTCCATGCAGGACACCTCTGACCTTGCAAAGCCGAATGTTCCTTATGATCTTGCTGTAAAGTCTACGGACAACGGGAAAGCAACGATCATCTGGTACGAACCGGACGATAACGGCACGAAGTACCAGCATAAGGTCACAGCCTATTCCCTTGATGACGGCACGAACCTCGGGACCTCCAATGTCACGACGGATGTGATCACTTCGGGGACGGTCGGCTACTACTATTACTACGATACGGAGTCCACAGGCACGGCCGGGAAGAGCAATACCTATACGGAGAGCAGGCAGGCCGTGATCCCGATCCTTCCGGATTCCCCGAAGACCTACCTGCATGTGGCAGCGGTCGACAGGGCTGGGAACGTCGGTCCCACGGCTACGATCGCAGTCGATGCCTATACTTCTGTAAAGGGATCTGTCACCTGGGCCGATAAGGACAATCACTGGAACCTGCGGCCCTCCTCGGATGTGATCACCCTGTACCAGGATGGCAAGGAGTACAGCAAGGCCACGCTGAAGACAACGGACAGCTATACCACCTACAGCTTCGATAAGCTCCCCGCAGGCCACACCTATACCGTGAGTCAGCAGGATGTCGCGCCGTATGATGCGGAGCAGAACCAGTATGATTTCGTGAACACCCTGATGCTGGAAACAGAGAAGGCGGTATTCGATCAGGACGGGAATGATATCAACGGAAAAGTAGTTTCGCCCGGAGATATCCTGACCTATCAGATCACGGTGACCAACAACTCTCTGGAAGACAGGAAGGTCGTGATCTATGATCAGTTGCCCAGATATCTGGCATACGTTTCCGGAGATAAGGGAATCACATTTCTTCAGACAGATGAAGAGGCTGCGGCGTATGGAAAAAGTGCCATCGCGCTGGTTCCTTCTTCCATGGACCTGGTGACGCCGGTCATTGCTGCGCAGGGGACGGTTTCCGCGAAGAAGGAGTTTACGGTCAGTTTCAAAGTTCGTGTGAAGTACGCTGCCGGCGGCGGGACCATCCGGAATACCGGGCACGTGTTTTACGAGAAGGTCTTCGGAAAGGATGGTAAGACGCAGTTGGATGTCATCACCAATGAAGTTTCCAATCCGGTAAAGAACCTGCCTAAAGGAACCATCACCATCCGGAAAGCCGTGAATGAGGTGTACGCGCCTTTCGGTCAGCAGTCCTTCCTTTTTGAGATCAACGGAACGGACGTTGCGGGAGATCCGCATACGTATCACACACATGTGACATTGAACGGGACGAGCGGCGTAACGGTTGTAAAAGACATCCCTCAGGGGACGTATGCCATCACAGAGATCTCCGGGATCCGGTATGCTTTGAGAGCTATACAGCCGGTAAAGAACGTGAAGGTATCCGGAAGCGGCGCTGCCTCCAAAGCAGTCGCGACCGTGACATCCGTCACCGGGAATTCGGCAGAGATGGAATTCAGGAATGACCTGACAGACTATGGGGATGAGAGCCATACGGCGATCGCCGTCAATGAAATGAAGGCAGCAAAGTAAACAGATGAAGGCAAAATTGCAGCAAGCTGCTGCAGAAATTTCAGGGGCTTCCTCCGGGAGGCCCCGCTTTGGAAAGGGGATAAGTATGACAAAAGAAACCAGAGAAAGATTGGAAGCTTATGTCAGGACAATGAAGAGCTGAGCTGCGCCTGTAGAAGTCCTGTTTGTGCCTGCAGGTGGCCGGATGTATAGTAGATGAAGATGCTCTTTTACAGACAGCTCGGAATTTCATGGAGGTAAAATCATTTTGAATAAAAGAACTGCGGGTGTAATGTGTTGTTTGATTGCAGGGGGGCTGTTTGCAATAAGGTATATTGTAGCAGCTTTATTTATGTCAGGCGTTTCATCCTGGAACGCAATGAATTTTGCGGCGGGACTTGAATATCAGGGAAATGGCCTGCTGATTTTCAGTATCATCAGTCTGGTGGTTGGCATTGTTTATCTTGTATGGGCAGAAATAGAAGATAAAAGAAAATAACAATTCCAGTTTGTCGACAACTATTGAATAACGGTAAAGGCCCAGGGCCGCCTGCAATGCAGGTGGCTTTTTCTAGTTTGCGCGCCATGGGCGCGCTCTAACGGGTGTAAGTCCCGAGTACG
>SAMEA104315423__coassemble_2011_pt1 | contig 20243 bp, 17 predicted proteins | sample SAMEA104315423__metabat2_low_PE_040 | metagenome-assembled genome bin SAMEA104315423 (sample SAMEA104315423) | gut metagenome | biome: Monkey gut; feature: monkey-associated habitat; material: faeces | place: China | collected 2013 | reverse complement strand
TTCCGGAGGGAGAGGTCAAGGACTACATTCTGTCACAGAAAGGTGAGGTGATCGACATGCTGCTGACCGAATACGATGAAGAGGAAACCCTGAAGGTTGTTGCAGAAGACGCAAGAGCAGAGGGACAGAGGAAAGGTGAAGCCATCGGCATGGCAAAGGGCGAAGCAATTGGTGTTGCAAAGGGTGAGGCAATCGGCGTAGTAAAAGGCAGAGCACTTGGTGAAGACCGACTCGCTTCGCTGGTCTCCGCAATGGTACAAAGCGGCGCCGACCAGGAAGCCATTCTGAAGGCATCGACCGATCCTGCATACCGTAAGGAAATGTATACTGAATATCACATTGAATAATCTGCAGGGCCTTCTCTGCATTTCCTCCGGATCCTCTCGTCCGGTCATCTGATATTCCTCTATCTCATTAATCAGGATCATCGACACTTTAGAAAGATCACATTCCGTGATGATCTCATCAAATGGCGAAGGATTCAGTACGATCTGCATTCCTTTCTTATCGAGATGAAGTAAGAACATATTAGAGAACTCACTCCTGATGATGAAAATGGCTGCCCTGAGGGCAGCCATTTCGTCGCGTCAAACTCTCCATCCGGCAAAGATGATATAATTCACCTATCAAATCAGAAGCATGAAAAATAACAAGCAAAAAGGCCATAGAAATGATCGATAAAATGTTGATTCGTGGAGCAAAGGTCCACAACCTGAAAAACATCGATGTGGAGATTCCGCTTGGAAAAATTGTAGGGATTGCAGGTGTATCCGGCTCAGGAAAATCATCACTTGCCCTGGGTGTTCTGTATGCGGAAGGCTCCCGGCGCTATCTTGAGGCCCTCTCCACCTACACCCGCCGCCGCATGACACAGGCTTCCAGAGCCTGTGTAGATGAGATTCTGTATGTTCCTGCTGCACTGGCGCTGCATCAACGTCCCGGCGTGCCTGGTATCCGGAGTACCTTTGGTACAGGAACGGAGCTTCTCAACAGTCTGCGGTTGATGTATTCCCGCCTTGCCAGCCACCGCTGTCCCAACGGGCATTATCTTGCTCCGTCTCTCGCGGTTGCCGCAGGAAAAGAGCTTGTCTGCCCGGAATGCGGCACACATTTCTATGCACCGTCAGCGGAAGAGCTGGCCTTCAATTCCCAGGGAGCCTGCCAGAAGTGCGGCGGAACCGGCATTGTCCGCACCGTAGATCTGGATACGCTCGTACCGGACGACTCCCTGACCATCGACGAAGGGGCTGTTGCCCCTTGGAACAGTCTGATGTGGTCACTGATGACAGATATTTGCCGGGAGATGGGCGTGCGCACGGATGTGCCATTCCGGGATCTGACCGAGCGCGAAAAAGAGATCGTGTTCCATGGCCCTGCCGAGAAAAAGCATATTTTTTACCACAATAAAAATTCCAATCAGGCAGGGGAACTGGATTTCACATATTTCAATGCTGTCTACACCGTGGAAAACGCCCTGGCAAAGGTCAAGGATGAAAAGGGCATGAAGCGGGTGGAGAAGTTTCTGAAAGAGGAGCTTTGTCCGGAATGTCACGGTACACGCCTGTCCGCCGCTGCCCGTGCGCCGAAGCTGCGGGACATTTCACTGGATGAAGCCTGCACCATGACGCTTGAGGATCTGGTCGATTGGGTACGAGGTGTCCCGAAGAGCCTTCCGGAGGATATGCGCCCTATGGCGGAGAGCATCTGTGACGCTTTTCAGGGAACTGCAAAGCGGCTGATGGATTTAGGCCTTGGCTATCTGACACTTGACCGTTCGGCATCCACACTCTCCACCGGAGAGCGCCAGCGGATGCAGCTTGCCCGTGCCGTCCGCAACCGCACCACCGGCGTTCTCTATGTACTGGACGAACCCTCCATCGGTTTGCATCCCTCCAATATTGTGGGGCTTACCGGTGTGATGCACGATCTCGTCGCAGACGGAAACTCCGTCATTCTGGTCGATCATGATACACAAATTCTGAAGGAGGCCGACTGGATCATCGAAATGGGACCGGAGGCCGGCGCAAAGGGCGGTCATATCATTGCACAGGGCGACATTCCTTCTATTGAAAAGGATCCTGCTTCCCAGATCGGTCCGTTTCTTTCCGGTGCCGCCAGGAGCAGGCTGCGTTCCTGTGCCGAGAAAGAAAGCCTGTTTGCGAACGGCACGATTCACCTTTCTACGGATCAGATTCATACGGTAAAACCCCTGGAGGTCGATATTCCCAAGGGACGGCTCACGGTTGTCACCGGGGTATCCGGCTCCGGAAAAACCACCATGGTACTGGAAAGCCTGATCCCCGCTCTGGAGGCGAAAATCCATGGTGCCGCACTGCCTGCCCACATCCACGCAATCGATGCTGACGGCATTGCACACATCAAGCTGATTGATGCCACGCCCATCGGCATCAATGTCCGCTCCACTGTGGCAACCTACGCAGGCGTCCACGATGAACTGCGCAAGCTCTATGCAAAATCGCCCGATGCAAAAGCCCTCGGTTACAGGGCCGGGGATTTTTCCTACAACACCGGCTCGCTTCGCTGCCCCGGCTGCGACGGAACCGGCATTGTCAGTCTCGACGTGCAGTTCCTGCCGGATGTCGACATTCCCTGCCCGGACTGCCGCGGGTCCCGCTATGACAAGGCCGCTTACGCAGTCAGGCTCACTAATAAAGACGGTGCGAGCATTTCCCTGCCGGAGCTGATGGACATGGATGTGAACACCGCACTCGACTTCTGCAAGGATATGAAGGGGGTCGGCCAGAAGCTTGGGATTCTCAGACAGCTTGGTCTCGGCTACTTGACACTTGGCGAAGAAACGCCCGGACTGTCCGGCGGCGAGGCACAGCGACTGAAGCTTGCCAGCGAAATCGGCAAAACACAGTCCGATTCTGTTTTTGTCTTTGACGAACCCTCCATCGGCCTGCATCCGCTGGATGTGCAGGTTCTGCTAGGTGTCTTTCAGGCGCTCCTGGATCAAGGTGCGACCGTAGTTGTTATTGAACATGACCTGGATGTAATCCGGAACGCTGACTATGTGATCGACATGGGGCCGGGCGGCGGCGAAGCCGGCGGACGGATCATCGCCAGCGGAACGCCGCAGGAAATCCGGGAAAACAAAAACAGCATTACCGGCAAGTATTTATCATGACACCAAACAGGAGGAGAAATCTCATGAACATAACACACACAGAATTGCCCGGAAACGCCGAGAAGTTCCATCCGGAGAATATTCAGCCGCATACCGAAAGTCCTCTGAAAGGGAAAACCATCATCTATCTCGGAAGCTCCGTCACGTACGGCAGCGATTCCATCGGTGTATCGTTTGTCGAGTACATTGACCGGCTTGACGGCACCACCTGCGTGAAGGAAGCCGTATCCGGCACAACACTGGTGACAAAGGATGATGCCAGTGGCAGCTCATATATTCCGCGCATGAAAACCATCAATCCGGACATTCCTGCGGATGCCTTCATCTGCCAGCTGTCCACCAATGATGCAACCAGGCATATGCCCCTCGGCACAATTTCCGGAGGCTTTGAGCTGGCGGATTTTGACACAGAGACGGTTGCAGGCGCCATAGAATATATCATTGCGTATGCGGAAAAGACTTGGCACTGCCCTGTTTTGTTTTACACCGGGACCAGATTTGACTGTGAAGAATACGGCGAAATGGTAAAGCTCCTTCTGGGAATTCAGAAGAAATGGAAGATCGGCGTCATCGACCTTTGGAATGATAAAGCGCTCCATGCGATCAGTGAGAAGGACTATAATCTCTACATGTCCAATCCGATTCATCCTACGCAAGCAGGGTATCTGCTCTGGTGGACGCCTGCCATGGAGACCTATCTGTATGAGTTTCTGAAATGATAACGAATGGGATGCTTCCGGATTTCCGGAGTGCATCCCATTCACTGAATCAGGTAAATGAAGATGCATTTGCTGATAATGCACTCTCCATAACTGCTCTTGCCGCAGCTTCATCTTCTGCTCGAACATAAATGTTATACATATCGCGGTCGATCTTTCCGCCCGGCCCAAAGTCCCGGTTGTCCAACGAGCATCCGCAGGTCACAGGGCCGGGCTCCTTTTGGAATGCATTGGCCTCTATTTTGCGAATTCCTGCTGCCTTCAGGGCCTCTTTCAGCGCCGTCCATTCCTTTCTGGCTCCGCGCTTCTCATAAATCTTCACTTTTCCGGTCCCAAATACTTTTTCCAAAAGCTTTATCATAGAATTTCCCTTCTACTTTATAAGGAGCTCCTTTATTCCCTTTGCGCTCCGCAGAGCCGCGTCCTTGAAGTGATTTCCGGGATTTAACGCCCAGCTTACATCCACCCCCACAGCTTTATAATGCTGAAGGATGGCTTCGGTATTTGTCTGTACGGTCTTCAGAATCGCATGCTTCGTCCTTGCCTCTGCATCTCCCAACGAAATATATAGTTTCTCAGGTTTCCGCATCAGCTCATGCTCAAGCACATACTCCCTGAACTTCGGAAACCACAACGATCCGGATATACTGGCAACACGCTCAAAGGTATCACATCGATACATCGCATACAATGCAAAGAGACCCGCCAGAGAATACCCGGCAATGCCAATGTACACCGGTGTCCCTTGGATTCGATCGTTCGCTGCCGGAATCATTTCTGTCGTCAGCACCTTCAGATATTCGTCTGCTCCTCCCGTAGCTGGCGGATCGTTCTTCGACAGCGGCGGACAGCTCCACGGCGTCATATCGTGATACCACTGGAGTTTTCCAACCACGAGCAGATTACATTCTGGTGCATTCAGATCCCGAAGCGCATGAAAGATCGATTCTCCATCTCCCATCACCGTATTCCAAATGATAAGCGGTCGATTCGCCCCCTGTGCCGGATAAAGCGTGATCTCTTTTTCATGTATCTGAAATCCGATTTTCTCCATCATACACAAACCTTCGCTCTTCTGATCACGTCTCTTCCCAGAACAGTTCATCCAGCGTGCGATTCAGCACTTTGCAGATCGCGATGCAAAGTCGGATCGTCGGATTATAATCACCTTTTTCGATGGCGTTGATGGTCTGCCGCGATACGCCGACCAGGTCTGCCAGCTGCTGCTGGGATAGATCCAGCGCTGCACGCGCCGATTTCATCTTAAGGTTCTTCATTCCAACGAGCCTCCTCTTTTATCCATCCAGGATTTCACAAGCAGGTTCGCAAGGATGAGTGCGAAGAACACCAGGATCAGCAGATATATCCCGCCATCCCAGGTGAGTACACCATGCACGATCACATCACCGTTTTTTATCTGTTCCCTGAGGCCCATATACTGCATCGCCATCACGCTCACCATGAGACCTACGGCGATGTTCGATCCGGACGTCTGGCGGATTCCCCAGTACGCATCCTTCCAGATATCGTAAAGAATGACCACCAGGCATCCCACCATGAGACAGGCCATCATCAGAAGTGAAAATTCGATAGGCAGCGTGCCCACACACTCTTCCCATAGCACTGCCGCTGCAAGAAGAAAGGCCAAGGTCAAAAAGCCATAACGAAATGCCCTGCCCCGAATCAGCTCCTGTCGTTCATCATAGCCACTGTAGTCCTTATCTTTCTTAAACATGATGATCTTAAATATCTGAATGGCGATAAAGGCTCCTGCAAACGAGATGATGTCTTTCATATGTGTAAATCTCCTTCTGACATAATGTAAACTATATCTTACATTTTCAGTATATGCCTGGCCACGCATTATGTCAACTATATTTTACACGCAGAAGCTCTTTTCAGCGGAATCAGCCTTTTCCGTCCTCTGATTTCTCCTTCATTTCCTTCTCCTGAAGTTTCTTCTCCAATGCAGACTGCTTCGCAAGGATGGCGTTGACCTTATCATAAAGATCCTCGATCATGATCTCGGTTTTCAGATTCACCTTGTAATCATTTTCCGCACGGCGGCGGTCCTTTTCCTCCTGACGGTTCTGACTCATCATGATGAGCGGTGCCTGAATCGCCGCCACGCAGGACAACACCAGATTCAAAAGAATAAACGGAAACGGGTCAAAAGCTTTCGCCGCCATAACCGTATTGACAACCATCCACAGAACCAGAACTCCCGTAAATGAAAAGATGAATGCCCAGCTTCCGGCAAATCGGGCAATCGTGTCCGCTGCCCGCTGGCCGAGGGTATACTTCTCCGCGGTGGGGTTTTCGGAAATCTTACTGTCTGCCAGCAAATTCAGAACTTCCTCATTTGTCATATCGTGCTTGATATCCTTAAGTACCTCTTTCAAAAGCTTTCGATTTTCCTTCATGAGATTCGTCCTCTCTTTACAGGCCCATTATATACTCTTCGTAAGCTCACGGTATGTCTTCATGATAAGAATCACGGCAATAACAAAGGTCAGCACATCCGACAGCGGCATGGAATACAGGACACCGTCCAGGCCGAAGAAAAGAGGCAGCAGCAATGCAAAACCAACGCCGAACACAATCTCACGTACCATGGAGAGCATCGTCGACTCCACAGCTTTTCCCATTGCCTGAAGGAAAATAAAGCATGACTTGTTCACGCAGGCGAGCACCATCATGCAAAGGTAGATTCGGAACGCCCTCAATGCGAATTCCGTGTAATAGGTGCTTTCATTTGCCGCACCGAAAATACCGATCAGCTGCTTCGGAAACATTTCTACAATGAAGAGTGCAACGACACCGGCAATGGCTTCTGACAGCAGAAGCCTTGTAAACAGACTGCGAACACGGTCTCTCTTTCCGGCTCCCATGTTAAATCCGACAACCGGAATACATCCTGCTGCCATACCGACCACGATGGAAATCACAATCTGGAAGAACTTCATGACAATGCCAACGACGGCCATAGGAATCTGTGCGTACTGCTCCTGACCAAATATCTCGTCCAGGGCCCCATACTTGCGGATCATATTGTTGATGGCTGCCATGGCAGCAACAAGCGAAATCTGCGACAGGAAGCTTGTAATTCCAAGAAGAAGCGTCCTTCTGCAGATGCTGCCGCTCAGCCGGAAGTCTGTCCTGAAAGGCTTTACCTGCTTCATGTGCACAATGTACCAGACCGCAAGAACAGCTGTTACAATCTGTCCGATCACGGTCGCCAATGCGGCTCCCATCATGCCCCATTGGAATACAAAAATAAAGATCGGATCCAGAATAATATTCAGGATTGCTCCCGCCAGCGTGGAGGCCATGGCAAACCTCGGGCTTCCGTCGGAACGGATAATCGGATTCAATGCCTGTCCGAACATATAGAAGGGAACGCCCAACGTAATGTAGAAAAAGTACTCTCTGGAATGCCGAAACGTTTCTGCGTTGACCGTTCCTCCAAACATGGACAGAATCTGATTCATAAAAATAAGATACAGGACCGTCAGAATCAGACTGCTGACAACGACCATTATGACGGCATTTCCCACACTCTTTCTGGCTGTTTCCGGCTCTTTCTTACCAAGGCTCAGACTGACAAATGCGCAGCACCCGTCTCCGATCATCACCGCAATTGCCAATGCTATAACCGTCAAAGGAAACACGACCGTATTCGCCGCATTGCCATAGGACCCCAGATATGAGGCATTTGCAATAAAAATCTGGTCGACGATGTTATAAAGCGCTCCCACCAGAAGCGAGATGATGCAGGGGACGGCATATTTGCGCATCAGGCTGCCAATCGGCGCCTCCCCTAAAAACTGAGTGTTTGATTCTCCCATATTTTTCCTCCCTTTCCATAACAAAAAAACAGCGTGCGGTCATCGGCTGGATTTATGCCAATGGCTACACGCTGTTGATCATATGTTGTTATTTATAACGCATTTCTTTTAAAAAATCAAAAGGGTATTTTCAATTATCCCAGCAGTGCCACCGCGACATCATTGACATTGGTCCCGGTCGGGCCGGTCATAATAAGACCTCCGATCTGTTTCAGTGCGGGGTACGTGTCATTCTCCTGCAGCGCAGCATTCGCGTCGATTCCAAGCTCCCGCATCCTTTGCATGGACGTTCCGTCCACATATCCTCCTGCGGCATCCGTCGGTCCGTCGGTTCCATCAGATCCGAAGGAAAACACCGCTGCATTCTTCATCCCGTCAATCCCTGCTGCCGCAGCAAAGGCAAGCTCCTGATTACGTCCTCCTTTTCCCTTTCCGGTCAGATGGACTACCGTTTCTCCTCCCGCAAGAAAAGCGAGTCTTCGGCCCTCTCTCTGATGCGATTTCAGGATGGAGGCAAGAAAGCGTCCGGCTTCTCTTGCCTCACAGGAAAGCTGGTCGGTCAGAAAAACCGGCTCATATCCAAGTTTTTCGGCCGCTTTCCCCGCAGCCGCGCAGAGCTCACGGACAGAGCCGGTCACAGTCACCTCCGAATTCTCCAGTGTCTTCGGTGTCTCCTTACTCAACAGCTCTTCTGCCCTGTCTGAGAGCTTCAGGTGATATTTTTTCACGATTTTCTGCGCTTCCTCACAGGTGGAGGAATCCGGATAGGTCGGTCCCGATGCGATCATGTCGATGGGATCCCCCAGAATATCCGATAGAATAATGCTGTACACGCTGGCAGGTGCACAGAGCTTCGCAAACCGGCCGCCTTTCACCTCAGACAGCCGCTTCCGAATGGTATTGATCTCTACAATGTCTGCACCACAGGCAAGAAGCTGCCCGGTGATATCCTGAAGCTCTTCCAGAGAGACCAACGGCTTTTCAAACAGAGCGCTCCCTCCTCCTGAAAGAAGAAACACCACCCGATCCTTTTTCGTAAGACCCGCCACAAGCTCCATAGCCTTCCGTGTGGCAGCAACTCCGTTTTCATCCGGAACAGGGTGCCCAGCTTCATAACATTCCATTCCAGGGATTTCTCCTCGTACGTGCTCGTACTTCGTAATCACAATGCCGGTACACGTATCGCCCAGAACACTCCTGCCCGCATTTGCCATCTGCCAGGCCGCCTTCCCGACTGCAATCAGGATGGTCTTTCCTTCTCCAACAGCATAATCTTTCAACGCCCGTTTCACTGCCTGGTCCGGCAAAACCGCACACAGGCTTTCTTCAATGATCTTATCCGCATCGGATCGAAGTGACATTGGATCCGTCCCTCCTAATAATCAATAATGGCTGGACGGTTTACGCCGGCCAGCCATATTCGTTTTTGTAAACAAAACGCCACTGTTATCATTTCTTTGCAAAGTATTTATGGATTTACGACATTGACAGGTGCTCCGTCCATAAATGCTTTGATGTTATTTACGGTAATGTCCATGATTCTCTGTCTGGATGCCTTTGCCGCCCACGAAATATGCGGAGTAATCATACAATTCTTTGCCTTAAGAAGAGGGTTGTCGCCTCGGATCGGCTCAGTGGAAACCACATCCAGCCCGGCCGCATAAACTTTACCGCTGTTCAGAGCATCTGCAAGATCCTGTTCGATCACCAATCCACCACGGCTATTGTTGATAATAATCACCCCATCCTTCATTTTGTCGATATTTTCTTTGTTAATAATTCCCTCTGTATCCGGGAAAAGTGGGCAATGCAGGAAAATCACATCCGATTCTCTAAACAATGTATCACGATCCACATATTCCGCAACTTCCTTGCCGGATTCACTCTCAAACTTATCGTTTGCAAGAACTTTCATGTTCAGCGCATTCAGGATTCTGGCAGTCGCCTGTCCGATACGTCCGAGTCCAATGATTCCAGCCGTTTTACCGTACAGTTCAATCATCGGATAATCCCAGAAGCACCAGTCGTCATTATGTTCCCATCTTCCCTCTTTTACTGCCTGATCATGGTGCGCGTAGTGTGAGCATATTTCCAGCAGGAGACCTACAGCATATTGCCCGACAATCTGTGTTCCGTATGTCGGTACATTCAGCACAGGTATTTTCTTTTCTCGCGCATAATTATAATCTACAACATTATAGCCAGTAGCAAGGACTGCTATTACTTTTAAGTTCGGGCATGCGTCTATGGTTTCCTTGCTGATAGGCGTCTTGTTGATCACAACGATTTCTGCATCTCCAATCCTCTCAACGATCAGCGGGGATTCCACATAGGACGTACGGTCATAAACCGTAACTTCTCCAAGCGCCTTTAATGCATCCCAGGAAAGATCTCCCGGGTTTTCAGTATATCCGTCCAATACTACAATTTTCATAACTCCGCCTTCCTTTCTGACAAATAACAATGTCTTAGTCTTCCAGAAGTGCCCACGCGCGGTTCAGACACCGTTTCGTATTTGCAAGCACAATTTCTTCATCTTCATCTTTCGTCGGCGATACTTCCATGGACAAAACCAGCGGATCTTTTGCGCGGAAGAACCCCTCTTCCTTTAAAACAGTAAGATAATCCAAAAGCTCCGGCATATCGTTGGCGCTGTTCGGGTATCCAAATCTCTGATGCAAATCACCATACCCTGCTGCCATAGGATCTGCAACTGCATTTCCGAAATGAAGATGTGTAATGTACGGTCGGCAGGTTCTGATGACATCCCGTGCACATTCGTGACAAATCGGGAAATGGGACAAATCGACCAATAATCCAAAATTCGGATGTGTCATCCGGATATCTGCTGCGAACCTCGCCGCGAGAGGTGCCGGTCCAATCAGAGCAGCTTTATCAACATCATAGTCAAACACTTCCAGCTCGACATTCATTCCCTTTGTCTCAGCATAGGCGCAGACATTGTTTGTCGTCTTCAGAAGACTCTGGTAGGCCTCTTCTTTCGTCTCTTCCTGCCACTTTCCAGCAAGAAAAGCAACTCCCCTTGCTCCAAGGTATTCTGCCTCATCCACAGCTTCAATAAGCGTTTTCTCTGCCTTTTTCCTTCCTTCTTCATCAATGTCATTCGGATTCAGCTTAGGTCCGAGAAGTCTCGGCTGTGCGCCATAACAAACCTTTAAATGTGATTGCTCCAGAATCTTCTTCAATTCTGCTCTTTCTTCATCGCTGGTACATTTTGTAATTTCAATTGCATCAAAATAATCATCCTGTGCAATTCTTTTCGCTGCTTCCAACGCATTTAATCTCGGATAGGACATCCAACGGATGGTTCCCACTTGAAAATATTTATGAATTGAGTCTTTCATAGTTTCCTTTCTTGCCGCAACATGTCTGCAGCATCAATGAGAATTCCAACAAAACAGATTCTCTTCTATTCTCATTTATTCTTCTGCAAGACAGATATCCAACTCTGTCAGGATATCAAATTCACGTACATCCACCTTACCGCACAACCTTGTCAGCACTTGAGGAATATAAGAATTTCCTACGATATCAGAGTATTCCTTCCAGATAACAGATGCTTCTTGCAGATTTCTTACCGCGTTGCTTTGATTTTCTTTATCTCCACCTTCTCGGAAAAGTTGCACTCCAACGGCAGCCTTTTCCTTAAACGAGAAGTATTTTCCCAAGAGGCTCATGCAATAAATATCTTTTTTTGTACGTTCCCAGTCTTTTCCAATTCCAACCGGCAATTCTTTTAAAATACTCATCGCCCTGTTCGCGTGAGATTCTATGCTTTCCGCCATCTCAATAGGTGTAATCCCATGAATTTCCTCGCCGCTTTGCACAAGTTTTACATAGTCCCGTACAGAAATGTTCTCTGTTCCCGGCATGGCCTCACAATTTATAAATTCATTGATGTCAGCAAAGCAAAGCTTGTCCAACGGGTCCGGATAATACATGCAGCATCCCTCCGGGTACCACTGGAAATCGAAATCATGCCAATGCGTGCAGTCAAATTCCGGAATAATTGCAGAAGCTTCCGTCCATGCCTCATATATCTTTGCAGCCGTTTCCTCCATAATTCCGAAACGGGATTTCAACATTCTTTCAAAGTACATATTGTCCAAATTTATGTCATAAGAAAGACGTCCCCAAATTGCAAACATGTACCACATTTTTTGGAACACAAGCTCATGTTCCTCATCCATTTGAGTCATATAATCACGGCCCCATGTAAAACCATCGGGTCCCATATAGAAGCCATTCATACAAGACACTGGCATATTAGAGAGGTACTCTCTGGCAAAATCAGGATTTCCCCAGCGGAACATGTAATAATCATCATTCCGGATGGTCAGCCAGACCTTCACCCCAGGAGCCTTCTCCTTTAGAAAACTTCCGATAAACGCAGGTTTTGTACTGGAATACATATGGGCTTGCGAATACTTGAAGCTGATTTCAAAATCACATGGAAAGTCTTGATATGCCTGCATGATGCGGTCGTATCTTGCCATCTGCATCCTGTGAATATAGGTAAACTTACGCTCTGGATGTAACTCCATATATTCCCGGATTCCTTTTCCATATGTCTCTGCAATAAACCCGACATCCGTCTTTTCAAACGGTGTATGCTCATCATCTCTACCGTTAAAGGTCAGATTCTCGCCCGCCGTAACCCCGATTCCTGCAAGAAGCGGGTATGTATCCATCAGAGCCTTCGTTCCGCAGCGGATATAGTCTCTGGTCACAGGATTATCCGGGTTGTCGTCAATGTGATATCCTGACTCTTCCGTTCCATAAGGAAAAACATTCCAGGTAAAAACGAAAATACGAATGCAGCGATCCTTCGCATATGACATTACCCTACGCCAAAATACAATCTTATCGTCGATTCCAATTTTCTTTACCGTAACAAGGCTTTTTCTGTGATCCTCATCAAAAATACCTTTTCCGGACAATTTTGCATGAAAAGGCTTGGTCGTAACTTTAACATCGTCCAGATATGCCTTCGGATATTCTGGAATCCGAACCATAGAAGGGAACGGGCACAGACTCCATAAAGACAAAACATTGTACTTATTTGTGGCCATTTCATCCAGATACTGTTCCCAGAAATGAAAATCCCACATATCAGCAATATTTGCGGTAGCACTGGTTGATGCATCACCATAGCTAGGTGTCCTGGCATCTAGCGGAATGTTGAACTTGATTCCACGATTTATCAGATACGGGATACATTCTCTATTTACCAGCATCCCAAGAGCCGCATCTTCCGCAAGATCAAGAAGTGCATACATGGCTCCTGCTACATTCCCTGCTTTTAGCTCAATGTGTTTTCCATCCACTTTTCGAAGATAGCCCTGCTCTTTCGCCGACTCTTCCTGCTGCAACGAAACTTCCCATGCGTCATCAAGAACTGCGTCTGCCTTTTTCAGCGCAAAACGAATCGGTTCACTCTCGGAAAAAGAAGAAATAAATTTCATGTTTACCTCCCCCACCGCAATAGCGCGCGACAATTTTGACATCAGAAGAAATGTTTTTCCGGCATCTTTTCAATTGAAATGAATTCGGATCATGTCCCATATTTTCAGATTACTCAGCTTGATTTCGACATCCTGCTCTCCGTCCTCATAAGTAACCGGGTTATCCTCGATAACAGACTGCACATTCATCACTTTCTGATTTCCAGTCCGATGTAACTTCAAACGAACCTCCGAAATAGTGATCTGATCCATGAGAGGACGTTTCCCGACCTCATTGACAAGATGAATCAATATATCTCTATCTTTTCGGTATGCAGTCACCTGTACACCGTGCGGCGCAAAGACTTCAAGTTCTTTTTCTTCTCCGAGCAGGAAATCCAGAAGATTCTCTGCAAGATCGTAATGATCTCCTAATTGGTACTCTACCGCCAACAATCCAAGAGAAAATGTCAGCGAAGTCACACTTCCCTTCCCGACATCATGCGTCAAAACAAGAGGGATATCTGTATGTTTCACCGGTATAGAGGACCGCTCCGGCGGTGCTCCTACAACTTCATACGGAGCAAACGGAGGAATCAGTGTTGCCAACACTTTTACCTCAGCTGCAGGATGGACATAGGCAACGTACCCACGCATTTCTATCTTATCTGTATCCATGCCCTTCTTCAGTACAGCTCCCTCTTTTTCAAAAAAGAGATAACTTGCCGTCAGATTTTCACCCCTAGACGCTTTTTTGTCCACCCCTAATAGCCGACAATATTTTGTATATTCCCTGCTATCCGTGCTCTCTAAAAGTACCTTTCCTCTACTTTCTGTGTACTTTTCCAGAAGTCCTATTACTTCCGAAGAAAGCGGATAATGGTCCGGCACAACTACCACAGAATACTGACTAAGTACCTCACCGCTTACGGAATAATCCTGAATCATATCATATTGGAAGTGGTCTCTTGTCAGGATATCTGCCCACGCGCATGCACTTTCAGAGCCATCCCACAAAAGCCCTATCTGGCTAAGGTACTGTGCGTCTTCCATATCATTTTCTATTCGGATCACACGCTCGTCAATTTCTCGAACTGCTTCAAGGACTCTTTTATCCGCAATCGTATCGGCGTATCCGGTAACAGAATGCCACAGAACTCCGCCAGACGCAGGAACCTGCGCCATCCAGGGAAGATATTCCGTGACCGGCATCCCAACATGTCGCCAATCCATCCCAGGACAGGAATGAATAATTCCAAAGGGAAGCTTTTTTCTTCCCGGAAGTTGTCCACTCTTCATTGCAATCACCGGGTGAATATCCACAGGAATATGATGAACGCCACGCGAAAGAACATCCTGCGATTCTGTACAGATAAGATCTGCTGTAGCATAGCGGTCATAAATATTGTCCCTGTCAAACCTGCCGAATGACTTGGAAAGTCCAGTCAGAGGCGTATAGTAGAGAATAAGTGGAATTTCGTTCTTTACAGACTTAATCGCTTTATACATGTGGCCGATGTTCTCTTTCATACACGCAGACAGCCAGTCCGGTTCAAAAAGAAGAGCATCGTCTGGAAGCTCCTTATGATAGCGCTTCCAATACTGATCCCTGCAACGGTCACAGAAACATGCAGTCGCATGTGGAGCATTTAGAAAAATGCCATCAATGTCATAGTTTTCCAATACCTCTTTCAATACCGGCACAGCAACATCCTCGTTCCGATAACCACCAAGAGCACAGGTATTTAAAAGAAGAGACCATTCTCCCATTCTTTTCTCACCACGATAAATCGGCTGCATATCCGGCGTTCTGGAAAACCACTCAGGATGATTCAAATAGGTCTTGTCTTCTGCAATGCTGAAGTCAAATCTTGCCACAAAGCGGATGTTTTCTTTATGAAATGCCTCGATCAGTTCTCGCAAAAGATCCCTGCTGTCATCGGGAAGATATTCATTAATATGGTGAAAAGGAACGCGACTGCGGTACCATGCATAAATACCACCCACATTCATTACAACAACATTGGAGCCAAGTTCTACCGTTTCCTTTGCAATTTTTTCCGGAACCATGCCTTGAGTGTCCTTCACTTGCAGATTGTACTGTAGCACTCTCATTGGCTCCTGCCACCACATCTTTTTCATATTCTCTGTTCCTCACTTATCCTTTGACCGCACCTGCAGCGACACCCTTGACAATGTTTTTCTGGAAAGCAAAGTAGAAGATCATGATTGGAAGAAGCGTCAGAATATATGCCGCAAAAGTCAGCTCCCATTTATTGTTATTCTCTGAGCGGAAGAAATACTGTGCCAGAGTAATGGTTCGGTTTACCTTCGTGCTCAGCATAATTTTGGGCATCAAGAAATCATTCCATGTCGCCATCGAATCCAACAGCATGATCGTAACAGTAATTGGCTTCATCAAAGGAAACAGAATTTTCCAAAACAGCTTCCATAGTCCCGCTCCGTCAATTTCTCCTGCCTCCAGAATTTCCGAAGAAACGCCCCTCACGAATCCAACGTACAGAAACACATTCATCGGCATTCGACGTCCCACATAATAGACCACCATGCCAAGAAGCGAATTGGTCATATGAAGATCGTTCATCAACTTAACCAAAGGAACCAGTGCCGTGTAGAAAGGAATCATAATTCCACAAAGAAACAGGTAATACAGAAAATTATAAAATTTCCTATGCCTGGACAGTCCGATCGGGTATGCAGCAAAAGCTGTAAAAATAATTCCACCCGCAACGCTCAAAACTGTAATAAATACGGTATTAGCAAGAACTCTTGTAAAATCCATGCTGATCCATGCCTTTACAAAGTTCTCCAAATGAATTTCTGTTGGAAGTGAGTTTGGACTGATTAACGCTTCTTTGGTTGATTTGACAGATCCCGTCAACATGATGAAGAAGGGATAAAACACTCCTGCTGCACAAATCAGCGTGAAGATCAGTCCGGCTGGATTCCGATGCTTTTTATGAAGTTTTCCGGACGTTGTTTCCTGACGATTAACCGCGGACATTGTCTTCTCTCCTTCTTAAGAATTTCATCTGAAACAAGGTAATCGCAACGATAATGATAAAAAGTACAACACCAAGAGCAGATCCGTATCCAGCGCGTTTGTTCGTAAATGACTCATTGTAAATCGTAAGTGAGACCAACTCACTGGATCTCCCCGGTCCACCTCCTGTCAATGCAAATACCAGGTTATACTCTTTAAATGCTCTCTCCACCGCTAATACCATGTTAATAGTGAACGATGGTGCCAGCATCGGGAAAGTAATGTACCGAAACTTCTGCCATGCTGTTGTCCCGTCAATCATAGCCGAGTCATACAAAGACTGGTCAATGCCTTGGAGCCCTGCAATGTAAATCACCATGTACCAGCCCGCCCCAATCCAGGAAGCGACCAGGACACACATCGCGAGGGCATAGGATTTGTTTCCCAGAAGATTATTCGCCATTGCCTCATTTCCAAGAAGCTTTCCCAATTCCTCAATCGGATTAGCAAAAACGAAATTAAAAATAAAACCAACCACAATTGAGCTAAGCACAGACGGCATATACAACCATGCCCGAAAAAAATTTTTTCCATGTCGTAAGCTTTCTACCGCCAAAGCCATTGCGATTCCAATGACATTCAAAATAATGGTGGTGAAGAATGCATAAATAAATGAGTTTACCAGGGGCTTCATCACATATTTGTCATGCAGCATCTCTGTGTAGTTTTTAAAACCGATGAAATTCCAGGATGCACTGATGCCGTTCCAGTCTGTCAAACTATAGTAGATTCCGCCGAACAACGGGTAAATCACAAAAATGCTGTACAGAATCAGTGCTGGCAGCACAAAGCAGAATTCCAATATTGTTCGCTTGGTATGTTTGATTTTTCTCATAACAATCTCTCTGATTAGGAAAGAGGCGAGGCGGATTCCCCCGCCTCTTTCTCGTAAATAAATATATGGTCTTGACTGCTCACTGCAATATGTTGTTGCTCTCAGTCAGAGTGTCTTGTACCATTTCCAACACTCTTATAAACTTCAAATCATTTCCATGTATAGTTGGAAAGGAAATTTTCAACCCACTCCGGATCCGCATCCATCAAGCGCTGATGCTCTTCCTGAATAGTGTCACAGACCTCCTGTGCGTCTTCACCAGCAAGCCAGTTCTGACATCCACTCTTTAACAGTTCCTTAAATCCGGAAATCCACTGTCTGGACTGGATCGGACTAATCGGAAGCTCACCTGCCTGTTCAATGGAAAGTACCAAATCATAAGCAGGATCAGTATTCGCATTGCATACCTTTTCGGTCGGAATATAGCCAGTTGCGTTGTTAAAGATGGTGCATCCTTCTTCAGAAGTAAGATATTTTGCAAACTGAACACATAAGTCTTTGCAATCTGTTGTACTGCAAATGCTAAGCCCTGCATCAACTCCAGCAATCAGTGTCTGATTCTTGGCATCTTTCGTAAAGGAAGAAGGAATCAGTAAGATGTCACTTTCCGGATCCAGCTCCTGAATCGACTTAATAGTCGAAGCAACCTGACTGAAGAATACGGTGTCACCCTTAACAAAGTCTGCATAGACTTCATTCATGGTCTTTCCGGTAGAATCTGGAGATACATATTCGCGAAGTCGGTCATATTCCGTGAACATTTCCACAAACTCCGGTCCGTTCCATGCCTTTTCTCCCTTTAAGATATCTGCATAGTAATTCGGATCTTCTCCGTATAGCACCTGATACATATACTGGAACGGCCATGCCGTGCAGGAAGAAAGGTCGGCGCCGGCAATTCCGAAGGGATAGTTCACGCCAGCATCCCGTACCTGTTGCATCAAATTCAGGAAATCATCCATACTTTTTGGATAGTTTTCTCGATTGATCTCGATTCCCAACTCTTTCAGCTTGGCATTGTTACAAAGAGTAACTGAAATAGCACTGGTCAAAGGAAACGCGTAAAACTCACCGTCATATGTAATCAAGCTCGTGTCGCATTCAATCAGATTGTCTATGATCCCCGTATCTGTCAAAGGAAGCAGGTATCCTTCTCTTGCATATCCCTGCTCCGTTGCTCCAACCTGTGCAATGTACATATCTGGAAGAGAATTCGATGCAATCCAAGCCGTCATCATAGTCTCAAAATCCGTAACATCCTGAGAAGTTGTGATGTTCAACTTTGCGTCTGGATACTGCTTCTGGAATTCATCAAACACAGCCTGCACGCCAAGCGCTTCCGTCGCGCCACATACGAAAGTAATATCTCCGGACAGATCATTTATTTCTGCTGTTTCCCCATCATCTACTAATACCTCACCCGCATCTTCTGCCGCGGTCTGTCCTGTGCTGTCTGTCACTGCAGTTTCATTGTTTCCTGAGCCACATCCTGTCATGGCAGAGATTACCGTCATTCCTACTAACACTACTGCTAATATACGTTTTTTCATTCCACCCTCCTAACACATGCAAGCCATAGATTTCATTTATTGAAATCCATTTTCATTTTAAGATTATATTACAGTTTCTTTATTCGAAAGTCAATATCATTTATTGAATTTGTTGTGCATCTGTACAAAATAAAGAAGAACGTGATTATGATTTTCATCATAATCACGTTCTTCACATGATGTATTTCCAATAATATGCTCCAATATTATCTATTTCAAATTACATGATAGCCCATTTTTTCAGATATTTGCATAACCTGTTCTCGCAGATATGAAATATTCGGATTCAGAATCTCATCCGACATACGCTCAATCGGACCGGATACACTGACGCCTGCGATCACCTTTCCTTCCGCATTACGAATGGGAAAAGCAATGCAACGGATTCCATCTTCTCGTTCCTGCTCATCATAGGCATAACCACGTTTTCTGACCAAGTCCAACTCCTTCATCAATACCTTCTTATTGGTGATCGTATGCTCGGTATACTTCCTTAGTCCAATTGTCTCAATGTAATGATCAATTTCTTCCTCTGTGTAATTTAAAAGAAGAAGTTTCCCATTACCTGTACAATGAAGTGGCGAATAGGTTCCGGCCCTCTGAAACGCGATCAATGTATTCTTTGTACTGTGAATGACATCAATATAAACAGCTTTCCCGTTTGCCTCTACCGAAATGCAAACCGATTCGCCCACTCGTTCCGCAATATTCTCCAGATATGGTCTCGCAATCATATTCAGTTCGCCGTCTCTGTTAATATGCGTAGCGAGGCCCTTAATTTTGTAAGTTGGACGATACTTCAGTGTCTCCGGATTTTGTTCAATATAGCCACTGTTGACCAATGTTGTTAGATAGCGAAGAGCTGTGGCGGAATTCATCTCCATCCCCTTAGCTACATCTAACAGACGGAGCGGTTCCTCCTGCAGTATGACATACTCCATAATTTTGAGAAGCTTATCTCCGGATTTGCTTTCCATATTTCCCCGCTTTCTTTTGTGCTCGCAATTTCATTATTTGGAACCGCTGTTTATATATTAAAATATTAGCTTGAATCCATCGAATGTGCAAGCACTTAGCTCTTTGTTATGTCAAGAATAGCATGGAATAATGCTCTGCATAACGACCGCGGATAATGCCGGTAGTTTGACAGTTGCATAACGTAGAAATTCCCCGCAGGCCTTGAAAAGCCTGCCTTTTTTTGTGGATAATTTTATCTGGCATACAATGTAGCAGCTCCGCTAACGTGATGGATAAGCCGTTCGCGGAGCTGAGTAAGTTATTCAATGTGATACCTGGTATACATTTCCTTTCGGTACTCAGGATCGGTCGATGCCTTCAGAATGGCTTCCTGATCGGCGCCGCTTTGTACCATTGCGGAGACCAGCGAAGCAAGTCGGTCTTCACCAAGTGCTCTGCCTTTTACTACGCCGATGGCCTCGCCCTTTGCAACGCCGATTGCTTCACCTTTTGCAACGCCGATTGCTTCACCTTCTGCTCTTGCGTCTTCTGCAACAACCTTCAGGGTTTCCTCTTCATCGTATTCGGTCAGCAGCATATCGATCACCTCACCTTTCTGTGACAGAATGTAGTCCTTGACCTCTCCCTCCGGAA
>SAMEA104315423__coassemble_1901_pt1 | contig 25449 bp, 24 predicted proteins | sample SAMEA104315423__metabat2_low_PE_040 | metagenome-assembled genome bin SAMEA104315423 (sample SAMEA104315423) | gut metagenome | biome: Monkey gut; feature: monkey-associated habitat; material: faeces | place: China | collected 2013 | reverse complement strand
TTGGGAACAGCGTAAGTTGGGAGATGAATGTGTGGTGACGATGGGGCAATCACCAGATGGGGCTACATATAGTGATACTCCAAGCAATTATATTTTGGTTCAAGGAAATGCAGATTTAAAAGATGGATGGGTTTTTCCGAGAATCTGGACGACACAAAAGACCAAAACAGCACAAGCGGGAGATTTGATTATGAGTGTCAGAGCACCTGCAGGAGCAATGGGAAAAACCGCTTATGATGTAGTATTAGGACGAGGTGTTGCAGGTATCAAAGGAAATGAATTCATATATCAGGCGCTTGTAAAAATGAATTCAGAAGGTTATTGGAAAAAACTAGCTGCAGGTTCTACGTTTGAATCAGTAAATTCGGATGCAGTTAAGAATGCAGAGATACTAGTACCACAAGATGTAGAAGAACAGGCTAAAATTGGCAACTATTTCCGCAACCTCGACAACCTTATCACCCTTCATCAGCGTGAGTGTGAAAATTTGCAGAACATCAAAAAATCCATGCTTCAAAAAATGTTCCCGAAAAATGGTGAACAGTTTCCGGAGGTGCGATTTGCTGGATTTACTGATGCTTGGGAACAGCGTAAGCTCGGTGATATCTATATTGAACGGAATGAAAGGGGAAATGCAGAACTGGATATTCTATCAGTATCCATTCATCATGGCATTTCGCAAAATGAGTTAGATACGGATGAATTAGGTAAGAGTGTAAGACGTAGTGATGACAAATCATTGTATAAACATGTATATTATGGCGACTTAGTTTTTAATATGATGCGTGCCTGGCAAGGCGCAATTGGAGTTGTAAAAAATGAAGGAATGGTAAGCCCTGCGTATATTTCCGCAATTCCAGATGACAGCGTTTTTCCAGAGTTTATGGATTATTGTTTGCGTCGAAAATGCATAATTAATCAGATCAATAATCTTTCTTATGGTGTAACTGACTTCAGAAAAAGATTGTATTGGGAACCCTTTACTAGAGTCACGATCATGATGCCATCTGTTGATGAACAGAGGAAAATCACTGACATTTTTCGTCAGCTCGACGATCTCATCACCCTTCATCAGCGTAAGGTGGAAATATTAAAGAATATCAAGACATCCATGCTCCAGAACATGTTTATTTAAAGGAGAAAACCTTGTCAGAATTAGAAAGAATCATTGAGGACAAGCTGATTGAGCAGCTGACAAAAGGGAAAAGTCAATGGACTTACCGTCCGGATCTTACCACGGAAGAAGCCCTGTGGGATAACATCCGTAAGATTCTGGAAAACGGAAACAAGGATAAGCTGAACGACAAGCCTCTTACGGATAAGGAGTTTGAACAGGTAAAGAATCAGCTTTCTTTTGCTACGTTCTATGATGCTGCGAAGTGGATTTCAGGAGAAAACGGCGTGGCTCATGTGTCCGTCCAAAGAGATACAGAGACGGTGCAGCTTACTGCCTTAAAGCGTGATGATATCGCCGGAGGCTCCAGCGTCTACGAAGTCATCAATCAGTACCAGGCTCTGAAGGACGAGGACGACGATGACATCCATTCCCAGAACCGTAGATTCGATGTTTCTCTTCTGATTAATGGTATCCCGCTCATTCATATAGAGCTTAAGAACCGTGAGCATACTTACATGGACGGCTTCCGTCAGATCAGGAAGTACATCCGCAGCGGAAAATTCAGAAATGTATTTTCGGCGGTTCAGATGTTTGTCATTTCCAATGGTGTGGATACAAAGTACTTTGCTGCGGCAGAGGCAGATGAACTGAACGAGAAGTTCCTTTCCGGCTGGACGGATGAGGACAACAATCCCGTGAATGACTACCTTGCCTTTGCGGAGCAGGTTCTGAAAATCCCTCAGGCACATCAGCTGGTTATGAAATACAGTGTGCTTGATCAGGAGGCAAGGAAGATCCTTCTGCTGCGTCCTTATCAGATACACGCCATCGAGGCGGTACGCTCCGCCTCAAAACGGGGACAGTCCGGCTTTATCTGGCATACGACCGGCTCCGGAAAGACCATGACCAGTTACAAGGCGGCAAGGAATCTTTTGATTGATATTCCGAGCATCGAGAAGACCATCTTCCTGATTGACCGTAAGGATCTGGACACGCAGACCACACAGGCTTTCCAGTCCTATGCGAATGCAGATGTTGTCGATGTTGATAATACGGAGAATGTAAACGACCTGATTGGTAAGCTCCGAGAGAGCAAGCAGCAGGTTGTGGTTACCACCATACAGAAACTGCAGATCATGGTCAAAAAGAGACTCAGGGAAGGTACTCCCGCATATAACAGGATAAAGAGCCTGCGGGTCGCTTTCATTGTGGATGAGTGCCACAGGGCTGTGACGCCGGTAACGCAGAGAATGCTTTCGGAGTTTTTCCATAACTCCCTCTGGTATGGCTTTACCGGGACGCCGCGCTTTGACGTGAATGCATACCCTGCGGAGGGAGACCTTCCGAGAACGACGGATGCCCTTTTCAGCAATGGGGTTTATCTTACGGACAAGTATGCGGAACTTTGCAGAGAGAAGAATCTCCCGTTCTGTCTTCATAAATATACCGTCAAAGAAGCTATCCGTGATGAAGCAGTTCTTGGGTTCACAACGGAGCACCTCGGACCGGAAAACCTGGACAGTAAGGACAGCAACGAGAATATTGAATTCTACGATACCGAGACACATATGCTGAAGGTTCTCGATATCATCCTGAACCGCTCCGGTAAGAAGCTGGGATTTGACAACGGTAAGGGCAAAACCTATGAGGCTCTTCTTACAGTTAAGTCCATCAAGGTCGCTCAGGCTTATTACGAATTATTAAAAAAGGTAAAGAAAGGGGAAACGGAAATAGAAATCAGCGAGGAGACAAAGAAGGTTCTCCCGGATTTTCCGAAATTCGCAATCACCTATTCTGTGTCATCTGATTCCGATGATGAGAGTGCCGACCTGAATGTTCCGAAAATGACAGAGTCTCTGAACGACTACAATGAGATGTTCGGTACATCCTACGGCATCGGCGAGATCAAGGGCTACAATGCCAACCTGAACGACCGTCTGGCAAGAAAGAAGGAAAAATTCAAGAACCGTGCGGAGCAGCTGGATCTGGTTATTGTTGTAAACAGGCTTCTTACCGGCTTTGACGCGCCTTGTCTCTCTACGGTATTTATAGACAGACAGCCGATGCACCCGCATGACATCATTCAGACCTTCTCACGAACCAACCGCCTGTTTGATGATGCAAAAACATCCGGGCAGATAGTGACATTCCAGTCGCCGCATATATTCAAGAAGGCAGTGGATGACGCACTTGTCCTCTATTCCGCGGGCGGCGAGGCCAGCGTCCTTGCACCGGACTGGGAAACCTCTCTGGATGATTTCAGAAAAGCGCTTGCTTTCCTGCGGCTTACGGCAGAGATGCCGGAGGATGTGGCTCAGTTCGTAAACATTAAAACGACTGCGCTTCGTTATGCCAAGGCGTTTCAGGAATTCGACAAGACTTACACGAATCTGAAGGCTTTTACAAAATACGCTGATCATGAGCCGGACTTCTATGGAATCACAAAGGATGAATATGACAATTATTACGGCTGGTATCAGATTATCAAAGACAAGTACAAGGGAGAGCCGAAAGAACCGACCGATCCGCCGATTGACTTCGAGTATCAGCTGAAGGCGTACAGCAGGGAGAAAATAGACTACGATTACATCGTTTCTCTGATTCAGTCTGTGGCATCTGCCGATGATGAAGAGAGAAATGAATCTCATTACAGGAACCTGATAAAGGAGATCACTTCTTACATCGATGAGCTCATGCAGACCAATCCGAAACTCGGCGAGCTTATGAAGAGGCTTTGGGACGAGGTTCAGGAGAATCCGGATGAGTTTAAAGACAAGAGGGTTTCCTTCGTGCTGAAGGAGATGCGTGACGAAGCGATCGTTAATGTCGCATCTGACTTCGCTGATAAATGGTGTGTTCCGAAGTCGGCTGTTATGTACGCTGCGCAGAGGATGAAACGTGAATCCGAGGATATCCCCGGCCTTAACAACATCAAGGAATCGGCGGATTATGCCGCATATAAAGAAAAGAACGGCGATCTTCCCAAGTTCAAATACAATCAGGCGATGAAGAAGGATTTGAGAAGAATGATTCTGGAGGATATCATACCACTCCGGGACGACGATTACAGAATAGAGTCTGCTGCAGCCCAGCTGGCTACTAGGAAGACAATAGAATATGTGATGGACGAACCGCCTCTTCAGCGGGTCGCCGAAGGGCCAGCACCATACGGGAAGAAGTAAAATTCGCTGAAACCTGGGAAAGACGTAAGGCCTCGGAGATAACGGATTTCCATAAGCAGGGATTTTGTACGACTGAGCCTTATGAGATATTCGTTCAGGAGGGAATGTAAATGGCATTGGAAAATAAGCTTGGGATCACGAATTCCGCCGAACTCGCCCGTGAAGAAGAGCGGATCAGCAAGAGAAATGCAGTAGAGCTGTTTACAAGTGGAAGGCTCGATCAGCTGGAAGCAGGGAAATTTTCTTCTTTAGCGGCCATTCATAAAGCTCTGTTTGCTGACATATACGATTTTGCCGGGGAAATCCGCACGGTCAATCTTGCAAAAGGGAATTTCCGTTTTGCCCCACTGATGTATCTTGAAGCTGCACTTAAGAACATCGACAGGATGCCACAATCCACTTTTGACGAGATTGTCGAGAAATATGTGGAAATGAATGTTGCGCATCCTTTCCGGGAGGGGAACGGACGCAGCACCCGCATCTGGCTGGATCTCATGCTTAAAAAGGAGCTGGGGCTTGTGGTGGACTGGAGCAGGGTAGATAAGGAAGACTACCTCCTTGCTATGGAACGCAGCCCGATCAGGGATATTGAGATCAAGCATATTCTGAAAGAAGCTCTTACGGACAAAACGGAAGATCGGGAGATCTATATGAAGGGTATTGACCACAGTTATTACTACGAAGGATATTTTGCCTATAAGGCTGATGAGCTGATCTGAGGCATAACAGTGAAGTTCTCTGTCGGCGCAATTGTCTGGACAGTGACTTTTTTTTCAGATTGAGCTTATGGAAATCCTATAATGATGAAGGCTGATATTATCAGAGACAACTTATGACCGAAGATGAGAGATGGACAATGCAGGGGCTGTCCCGGAAGGATCCGGGGTGCATTCTGACCGTAGAAGAACTGGAACAATATATTGAAGAGATCGGCTTTCTGCCGTTCTTTCGCTGTGAGATTCCTGGCTTTTCCGTGGAAGAGCATACGGCATCAGAGGACTGGTGGACGGATGACCCTGTGCGGGATCCGTGGGAATGGAGAAAGACCCTGGCTGCCAGAGGAAGAGTTGCCTACGGCAAGTTCTTCGACCGGAAGGCAGGGTTCATCTCGAAGGCCTGGTTCCCCGCTTTTGCCAATTACCGGCGTGACGGCTATGATTTCGATGCCAGATGGGATGATGAGCTTGCCAGCAATAAGAGCAAGAAGATCATGGATCTCTTTGCGGAGGAGAATGCAGATCGGGAGCTTTATTCTTATGAGGTGAAGCAGCTGGCAGGCTATGGCCGGACAAGGGAAAAGAACTTCGAGGGGGAAGTGACGAATCTCCAGATGCAGACATATCTCTGTATCCGTGATTTCCACCAGAGAAAGAACCGAGCCGGACGGGAATACGGATGGGGCATTGCGGTGTACTGTCTTCCGGAGCACATATGGGGATATGAGCATGTCACAAGTGAATACTGTGACGATCCGAAGAAATCAGCGGACAAGCTGTATAACCGGTTGAGAGAACTATATCCGGATGCTCAGAACAGGGATCTCTGCAAGGTTCTCGGGGTGCATCATTATGATGAGAGGCCAAAGAAGAAAATACTCCCATATCCGGACAATCTGATCAGGGCACTTCACATTGACGGCCTCAGTGCAGATACAATGACGGATGACCAGAAGGCAGGACTGGAAGTGGCCATTGGTCAGCTGAAGGATAGACAGCAGAAGGTTCTCCGGATGAAATATCAGAAGAACATGAAAAATGATGTGATCGGGGCGGCCTTACACCGCGCGGCAGGAACGGTGGGCTCTTATCACACCAAGGCGATCGGCAAGCTGAAATGGCCGCGCATCGCAGCATGGTATCTGGACGGATATGACAAAACCATCCGTGAATATTGTAAAGCCAGAGGCATTCCATACCCGGATGAGATTCATCGGGAAGAAGGCGAGTCTGTCAGTGCTGAGGACTATACACTCAGGATCGGGATTACACTACAGCAGTTCGAGGTCATGGCGGCATCAGGCATTTATACAGTCTCTGACCTCGTGAAAGCGGTTGATGATTATGACTGGAATAAGCCTCTTCGCGGAATAGGGCCTAAGAGAGCGGATGACATCCGGGAACTCTTGGCTGAAAGATATCACGATTACATCATACTGCCGCCGAAGAAACGAAGAACATAAATCTTTCTCAGCGAGAAAGACAGGAGATAGATGGATGACTGCGACCTGTTTTTCTGGGACGATGACTTTGCTCTTCTCTTTAAGGACGGGTTTGTGAAGGGAATCGGAACTGCCGCCAGCGGACTGGGCGCGGTTCTTGGATACAGCTATCAGGATGTATACAGCATCTTCACAGATGCAGGAATACGGGCACCGCTTCTTCTTGTCGGAACAGAGACGGCCTTTCAAACGGCCGAAGAAGCGGCACAGGAAATGAGACTGTTGAATGCCGAAAAACTATTGGATGGAATAAAGGGAGACGGTGACGATCATACAGATGCCATTGATGATTCCGATCTTCCGTTCAGCTGATGTTACGGCAGCAACAGAGAAATATGTATTGTAAGGAGCTGGCAATGTCTTCAAAAGATCACTTCTCACAGAGGGAGCTGGTTGCATATTATAAGAAGCTGAGTTATGTCCGCAAAAAGCAGTTCTGTAATTATCTGGTTGATCTTCTGGCTGTACAGGAAATTGATACTGAGGTGGAGAACTACAGAAAAGAGCTTCTGGAGGCAAAGAAGCGGCAGGCGGAAGCGGAACGTGCTCTTAAAGCAGATGAAATTCAGAGCGGTACCCACCACTCCAGAGAGGATGGGGATAAAAGACGCTGTTCATTCTGCAACAGATCAGAGGATGATGTATTACATATGATCGAGGGACCGGATGGCATCTATATTTGTGATAAATGCGTAGCAATCTGCCACGACATTATGGAAATAGCCGGGCGGGAAGACGAGAAAACAGACAACGCGGCAGGCAGTACATTAAGGGAAGAGAATGACCCTGATGAAGGATAACCCACAGGATTTATAAATGGGTGCATTATGGAAAACCAGACAAAACTCAGAATCTTTTATCTCTATCAGCATCTGATTCAGAGCTCCGATGCGGAGCATCCGATCTCAACGACGGACCTGATCAAATACATGAAAGAAGAGCATGGCATCGATGTCAACAGGACGACGATTACTGACGACTTCCTGATCATGGATAAAGCCGGTATCCACTGCGAGGTGATCAAGTCCCGCCAAAACCTGTATTACTACGATGACAGGCTCTTTGATGTGGCGGAGCTGAAGTCCCTGATCGATGCGGTCGCTTCTTCCCGGTTCATCACGGAGAAGAGGAGCAAGGGGCTGATAAAGAAACTCATGAAGCTGACATCGGAATATAACGCCGAGAATCTCAAACGCCATGTCATGGTGGAAGGCAGGGTGAAGTCGGAGAACAAGAATACGTTCATCATTATCGACTCAATCAACGAGGCCATAGACAAAGGTTACAAGATCCGGTTCCAATATACGGACTACAGCGTGCATAAGAGAAAGATCCTCAAGGACGGCGGGATCTATTACACCGTAAGCCCGTATGATCTTGTCTGGAACGGCGACTATTACTACATGACCGGCTACTGTGATAATCGTGAGCACACCAGGACCTTCCGGATCGACCGGATCTACAGGGAAGTGGAGAAGCTCGTAGACGTACCTGCAGTCCCGAAGCCGAAGGAATATGATGCCGCGGCCTATTCCCGGGAAGTATTCCGGATGTTTGATTCCGATGATACAGTGCCGGTGGATCTTTTTTGTGATGCCGCACTCATGAAATATGTGATTGACCAGTTCGGGACCGGCGTGAATACGGAAGCTATTGATGAGAACCACTTCATCGCCCGTGTAGCGGTATGCCCATCACCCACGTTCTACAGATGGGTGTTCGGCTGGGGAGGGAAGATGAAGATCACCGGCCCGGAACATATCAAAACAGAATATAAAAAGATGCTGCAGGAAGCGCTGAAAAATGCCTGAAAGCCGCCATCTTCCATCCCAAAATCCTGACCTGCCGGAAATTCCCGACAGGTCTTTTTTAGGCCCTTTTCAGAACATACGTTCGGTGATATATTGCATATTGCAACGAAAGATTTCATATAAAGAAAGAAGGTGAATCAATCTGATGAGATCCAGAAGTGAAGCCTCCAAGAATCGGATCCGGCAGTTCATAGAGGAGTATATCCTGGAGAACCGGCGCTCTCCTTCCTGCAATGAGATCGCGCAGGCCCTCGGGATGGTAAAGAGTACGGTATACAGATATCTAGTTACCATGCAGGATGAGGGCATGATCGATTACGACGGAAAGAATATAGAGACAAAGAAGACAAGGAAGGCCAGGTTCGATGCTGTGGATGTGCCGCTTGTCGGATCGATCTCCTGCGGCGCGGCTCTCCTGGAGGAGGAACATATCCAGTGTTACGTCTCTCTTCCATCAGAACTGTTCGGGAAGGGAAAGTTTTACCTCCTCCGGGCAAACGGCGATTCCATGATCGAAGCCGGGATCGATGACGGCGACATTGTGGTGGTTCGTCAGCAGGAAACGGCGGAGGAGGGGCAGATTGTTGTTGCTCTTGTTGAAAACGAGAACACGCTGAAAAGAATCTTTTTTGACCGTAAGACGGGAGAGACGATCCTTCATCCGGAAAACAGCAGCATGCAGGATATCAGAGTCAGGGAATGCATGATTCAGGGGGTGGCGGTCCATGTGATTAAGTCACTCTGAAAGGAGGAGCACAATGGACAGGGTAATACTGCACAGCGACTGCAACTGCTTTTACGCCTCTGTCGAGATGCTCCATCAACCCGGATTGAGGAATGTTCCCATGGCTGTAGGCGGTGATCCGCAGGCAAGACACGGAATTATTCTGACGGCCAATTATATTGCCAAAAGACGGGGTGTAAAGACAGGAATGGCCCTCTGGGAAGCGAGGCAGGTATGCCCGGACATCATCTTTGTCCCGCCGGATTATGATAAGTACCTTCGTTTTTCGAAGCTCACCCATGAGATCTATGCCGATTACAGCGACCTGCAGGAAGCCTTCGGACTGGATGAGTGCTGGATCGACGTAACAGACAGCAGGACCATCCGGGGGAACGGCAGGATGATCGCGGAAGAGATCCGTGAACGGGTAAAGAGAGAGCTTGGGATCACGGTCAGCGTCGGGATCTCCTGGAACAAGATCTTCGCCAAGTTCGGATCGGATTATAAGAAGCCTGACGCCGTAACGGAGATTACGAGGGAGAACTATAAGGAGATCATCTGGAAACAGCCGGTGGAGGATCTCCTCTATGTGGGGAGGGCGACGCAGAGGAAGTTGAACCGGATCGGGATCATGACGATCGGAGACCTCGCGGAGACGGATCCGATCACCCTGAAGTGCCTGCTCGGAAAGATGGGACTCGTCCTCTCCGCCTTTGCCAGAGGTGAGGACCGGACGCCGGTCTCGAAAGAGAACACGGAGGCGCCGATCAAGAGCGTCGGGAACAGTACGACGACGCCAAAGGACCTGACAACGGACCAGGACGTACACATCGTGGTGTACCTGCTCGCGGAGAGCGTAGCGGAAAGGCTTCGGAAAAACGGCTTTGTGGGGGATGTCGTGGAGATCTCCGTCCGGGATAACGGCCTTTATTCTTTTACGAGGCAGAGGAAGATCGACTCCCCGACCAATATCTCCGCCGAGATCGCGGGATGCGCCATGCGGCTCTTCCATGAGAACTACCGCTGGCAGGCGCCGATCCGGAGTATCGGGGTAAGGGTGTCCCACCTGCAGCCGGATTCTTATCCGTACCAGCTGGACCTATTCACAGATCCGGCCTACCGGGAGAGGCAGCTGAAGATGGACAAAGCGGTGCAGGTGATCCGCAGGCGTTTTGGCTATGCTGCCTGCCAGAGAGGCGTCATGTATTTTGACAGAAAGCTCTCCTCTCTGGATGCCAAGGCGGACGACCACATGATCCACCCGCATTCGTATTTTGAGCGCGGGAACCGGAGCGGGGTCTCTGATGAAGAATATGCAGCAATGGGAGGTTAAGGGAATGGAAAGATATCTTGAGAGAAGGACGATCCGGATCCTGCAGGGAGGCACTGTATGGAAAACCTGAAAGTATATGTGGATGTTGCCGCGACATTCTCCAGGGAAGGGATGCTCATCCCCATGTGGATCATCTGGGAGAACGGGAAGAAATATCCGATCGACAAGGTAAAGGACTGCGCGAGGATGGCAAACCGCAAGGCAGGCGGTGCCGGGATCCGGTACCTCTGTTCGGTAGGCGGGCACGACGTCGAGCTGTTCTATGAGGAAAACTACAAATGGTTCCTGACAAGGAACACAGCATACAAAGGATGAGGAGGAAAGCCATGATCTATCACTGCAACGCATGTCGTTTTACGTTTCAGAGGTTCAGCCCCACAAGGTGCTGCCCGGACTGCGGGAAAGAGAACATCCGCTATGCCACGAAGGAAGAGCGGGATGAGTTCCGCAGGTATCAGGAGGAATTTGACCGGGAGGAGCGGATGATGCGCCGCCCCATGCAGGCCGCCATCTGAGCTGCCCATTCCAATGACAATACCCGCCGGCGGATCTTCCGGGCAGACTGCTACCTGCCGGGAGACCGCCTGCGGCCGGCACAGCGAGGGGCTGTAAGCTGTAATGGAAAGGGCCGGGATGCCTCCGGCCCCGTTTACAGACTTTCGCCATCGCACAGAAAAACAGATCAGCACATACAGATGAAGGGTTTGCGGTTTACCCTTACCAGCGATAACCGCAGACGGTGAAGGTGAAAGCTACACCGGAGCCAGCCAGCTGCTACATTTCTCCGGCAGCTTAGAAAGGATTATCAGGAACAATCAGGAGGAAATATTAAAACGATGACAGGATGGCTTAATTCATGGAAAGATTTTGAAAGAATCTGCGCGATTTCCGGCGTGACGCCGGACGAGATGGAACAGAGGGGAAAGCGGTTTCTCATATACTACAAGACGCTTTGCTGCACTCCGGAATACGCACTTCCGCCTGAGCCGGCGGAGGAGGCAATCGAAAAGAAGGAACATTTTCTTTCATATATCGTGACACTTTTTGATAATGGGTGCGAGGAGCTTACAGACGGCAGGCTTCTTGACAATCTCTCCGTAGACCTGACCCGGGAGATGATGGAGATGGCGCTTACGGAGATCAAGAAAATTGAAAAGCACGGGGATGATTATTACAGAATCATCCACCGTAAACATACAGGGATATCCAGGGAAACGAATGAAAGAATCTATGACAGCCTCCTGATGTCCAAATCAAAGTTTTATAAGAAACAGAATGAAGCATACGGCTATATGGCGTTTTATTTGTGGAAGATTTATCCGTCAGAGCAAAGGAAAAGACTGTTAAGTGCCAGGACAGAGGCAGCGCTGCAGCCGAAGGAGGTTATGTATGCATAAGGAAAATATGCTTGCGGAACAGGAGAAGGTACTGTGCAGTATCAGGAAGTATATTGAGGATCATGGGTATGCACCGACGGAAAGAGAGCTCTGTCTGGAGGCCGGGATCTCATCGAGGGGATCGGTCCACAGACACCTTGTCAGGATGAAATTTGAAGGTCTGATCGATTATATTCCCCAGAAGTCCAGGACAATCCGGATTCTGGACAAAAAATGAGACCAAAACTGAGACTGTTTTGAAGACCGTTTTTTGAACCGAATCCTGGAGATAATCAGGAACCAAAACAGGAAGTGAAACGTAGACCGGATCCTTGCTATGATAGCCGCAGATCAGAAAACAGACACAACTTAGGAAAGCGAGGTGAAAAGTCTGATGGCGGCACGAAAAGAAGAGAGGGAACAGGAGGCGCTGGACCTGATGGAGCGGATCAGGATGATCATCATGAACGGCGACAGCGTGGAAATCAAGGGAAGATCAGACGGCACCCTTTGCATATATGCCGTGCGTAAGAAGCGGGAAGCTATTTCCGCTTAATGCCAGGAACAACAGAATATCGATACGTCACACCAAGAGGGGTGTGGTAAGGACCAATCGGGGTCGAAGCTGATCGCAGCATATGTGATCGGGCTTCGGCCCTTATTTTTTTATCAAAAACAGAATACAGAGCCTGAATGCATGCGGGCGAAAGGATTCTCAGGACTGCTTGGACATATCAAATGGATATGTGCAGGCAGATCGCAGAGCATCCGTTGTCCGCATGCATTGTTTTTACGAGGCTGCTGACCGGGGACCGCTGCCGGCTCCTGCAGGAACAGATCTGATGACTCCTTTCGCTCATCCAGGGCAGAGGAGACACATTGGACAGCAGGAAGAGCAGAGGAGCCCGTTCTCCGCCCTCCGGGGTTTTGAAACCAGCAACTTTTTCAAAACTTCGGAGGAAAACAAAATGGAGAACACAAAGACAACTTATACCTATCACTTTGCAGACGGCGACCAGGAGATCGAATTATCCCAGTATTGGAAAGATATCCTAGAGGATATGGACAGGGAAGAATACAACAATGACCACAGGCAGTTCCGCGACGGAAGAAGGTGCCCTATCGAGTTCAGAGAAATGGAAGACAAGATGATCGGGGATGGATCAGATCAGGAATCATGCGGACTGGACGGGATCCATCTGGAACAGCTGAAGAAAGATCTTTCAAAAAGGCAGGGTGAAGTTCTGGATGAGCTCTTAATAAACGGCGGCTGCGTAAAGGAGACCGCTGAAGCGATGCATCTGAGCGTTGCTGCCATACGGACCCATAAGGAGATGATCGCGAAAAAGCTTTATGGAGATTTCCATAAAGAACCGGTGATCGACAACAGGAAGACCGGCCGGAATATTCGTGATCTCAGGATCGCGGCCGGACTGACGGGGTACATGGCAGCGGAGATCGCCAGCATTCATTACAGGAAATATTACCGGATCGAGGATGGGACGGCCTCTGTTCCAGAAGAGGCAGTACAGAAGCTTGCGATATTTTTTGCTGTCCCTGCAGAAGAGATCCTTGCATATAAAAATTGATCCGTGACAAAAAAGCATCGCATTTTTGGCCATCCAGCTGGCCTAACTATAGAAATGTTCATTTAAGTCAATTTGGAGGTGGGTAATGGCAGACAGGCGAGTCGGTGTTGCAGCAGGAAAAAAGAAAGAACGCAAGTTCATCCGTTACAGGGAAGGGGCAGAGAAGTACAGCATGGGACTGAGCAAGTTCCAGCAGCTCTCAAGAGAAGCCAAGGCTGTATATAAGATCGACGGCATCGTTCTAGTGAATACGGAGATCTTTGAGAGGTACCTGGAGGGTTTCAGGGAGTGCTGACCTGATTTTGTCAAGGATATAAATTTCAGGATCGACATCATTGAGAGTCCTATTCGTGCTGCCGATAATCGAGTCATGGAACATTCGCGAAGTTCTTATATGTTACCAGAAAATAACGGCAGCACGGAGAGGCGGGCCATGGATCCCATAAAGATGATGGGGAAACTGCGGCAGATCAGTGCGGTGGCGGAACCCCTTGTGTTTGGAGGTAAATATTGATGGCAAAATCAAGAAAGGATTTAAGAGGCAGAGTCCTTAAGACCGGAGAGCAGCAAAGAAAGGATAAAATCTATCAGTACAGCTATACGGATCCGCTGGGGCGGAGGCGCTTTATTTATGCAAGGGACCTTGTGACGCTTCGGGAGAAGGAAAAGCAGCTTACAAGGGACCAGCTTGACGGCCTGGACCTGTATGTCTCGGGAAGGGCAACGGTCAACGATACATTTGACCGTTATATATCTGCGAAATACAACCTGAAGGAGCAGACGAAGGTCAATTATATGTACATGTATGACCGGTTCGTCAGGGACACTTTCGGGATGAAGAAGATCAAAGATATCAAGTATTCGGATGTCCTGCAGTTCTACTACTATCTTATAAATGAGCGCGGGCTTGGGTACAATACGCTCGATTCTGTCCATACACTGCTCCATCCAACGTTCCAGCTGGCAGTCCGGGACGATATCATCCGGAAGAATCCGACTGACGGCGTGATGAAAGAGATCGCGCAGAACGGCGGGAAAAACAAAGGGATCCGGAGGGCACTGACGATCGAACAGCAGCGCGCTTTCATGAATTATGTCACGAACCATCCGGTCTATTACCACTGGTGGCCGATGTTCGCGATACTTCTCGGTACAGGGTGCAGGATCGGTGAGGCACTGGGACTGCGGTGGAAGGACGTCGATTTTGAAAAGCGCGAGATCAGCATAAATCACACACTGGTCTATTACAAACACGAGGATGATGAGACGGCGGGGCTGCGGGTCTCAACGCCGAAGACAGACGCTGGGACTCGCACGATCCCCATGCTGGACACGGTCTATGATGCCTTCCAGATGCTGTATGAAGAGCAGAAGGAGACCGGCTTTAACGAATCCGTCATTGACGGCATGAGCGGGTTTGTGTTCTGTGGCAGGTTCCATAACGTGCCGAACCCTTCCGGCGTGAACAGGGCGATAAAAAGGATCGTGAACACATATAACAACGAGGAGATTCTGGAGGCGGCAAGGAAAAAGAGAGAGCCACTGATCCTTCCGGAGCTTTCCTGCCACCAGCTGAGGCATACGTTCTGTACGAGGCTCTGTGAGAATGAAACAAATCTGAAAGTGATCCAGTCCGTTATGGGGCACCGGGATATTACAACGACAATGGATATTTACGCGGAGGCAACGGATACAAAGAAGAGGGAGTCATTCGATCAGCTGTCCCACCTGGATATCTTCTGAGAAGGAAGAACTACAATTCGCATCCTTAGATCAAATCAAGGCTGCAAGGAGGCAAGAATTCGGTGGTTCCGTTTTCTTGCCTTTTTCTTGTTTTCTTTCAGGCAGTGATTTTTGAAAACGTGTCAGCTACGGGAATTTTGCTCCGGACTGATTATCTCTCAGAATGCAATTTTCAGGATGATTTCATCCTTAAACAGAGCGAGTTGCAATATGGCAACTTAAATTGCCCAAATGACAACTCATTTTTGATATAGTGCGAAAACGTAAAGAGGTGGTGCATTACTATGACCGATTTTTCAACAAGACTAAGGGAGTTGCGCCTGAGCAAGGGACTAAGGCAGGAACAGGTGGCAGATACGAACATATCGTTCTATCTCAAAGCAAGCAGAATCCACATTTTTATAGACGCTCTAAGGGGACTCGGAAGCCCTTCAAGGATATGCTTTATGATCGATGAACTAGGGAAGATACTCCTGATAACGCCATATAGAAAGACTTTCGGTCGCATCGCGTACCGGAGGAGGCATATGCTGGACACGGAAGCATGGAGGTATGCAGCCGGAAGCTGTGCTGGATCATAGCTGATTTGTACAAGAGGGATGTTTCCCGGTTATACCGTATCACGGGAACAGTTTATCAGGATCTGAAGTTGGTGATATTTAGACTGGAAGAGGCGGAGGTGATCGATAAGCCTGACGCTCAGCGTGCAGTAATTGTTCAGGGAAAAAGTAAATAACCGACGACGAGAGAGCAGGCTGACTGTATTGTACAGTGCCTGCTCAATTTTTATATAGGTAATGCTATTCTAAAGTGTCAGGAATTACATACAGGTCAGGAATGGAGCGGGAAAATCTGTAGAAGCGGCGCGGGAGGCACGCTATAATACATTCAGTTCGGCAAGGATAGTGGGATTACTCAATTGTGTTTTGATTCGTTTAGGATTTTGTTTAGAACACAATGACGAGGATTATACTGCCGGTTCTATCGTGAAACCACAGTATCACGTAATTACGGGACCTCTCGGGTAATCAGCTGTTTTATATTTGGATAGGATGCATCGGCAGGAGCTGGTGCATTTTTACAACACTGTCATTACAAGGAGTTACGACTATGGGGAAGAAGATATACAGATGGGTTGCAGGTTTGTTGCTCGCAGCAATTGTCGTGCAGGCAGTATATCCTAATACAGTTTACGCCGCTGAAAAGGAGCCAGAAGAAACAAAACAGGAAGAAGTGAATTTATGTGTATCATCACCTTACTTCGCTCTTTCTGACGTTCTGGAAAGTAAGGAAGAAAACGGAAATCTTCTGGAATATTTCAGGTATGATAACAAATACGATATAGTTTTGATCCCCATAAGGCGAGATAAGGATGTGGATCCGCCAAATATTGGAGATATTGAGTTCCGAGATTATATCGGAATGTTTTTTGATGCGTTGGAAATTGATTCTGAATATATCGCTGGAGAGGAACTGACTCAGAACTTCAAATTTGATGCATCAGTTGCTGAAACTGATTTGAAAGGAATAGCGCAGAGTACATGGACTGACAATTACATTGTCACATCAATTGTTACAACGCCAGTAATAGACGACAAAGAGTTGGATGAAGCTGATGAGTTCTTCTCTGATTGGCTTGAGAATCTCAGCGTATACGAAGTTGGAGAGCATAAATACGACACATTCGGCAAAACAGCCGCTGATCTAAATGGAACAGCTCATGAAGCGGAAATTATTCCATCAGATGTGTTTACTGCAAATCGTTTTTATGATGAAACTCAGTTCAGATCCGGGACCGGGGGACATGGATTTGCTGCTGAACAGGCGAACATCTTCATTGAGAATATTAAGGGCATTTTTGCTGGAAAGCATGCGGTAAATTCTGGATATGATCTGCAGGCAAACGGCCCGGATATAACTATTACAGCAAAAGACGGCACAGTCACCCAAGTTCAGTCGAAATATTATAATTCTGCGGCTGCCAGCATTAATGCCTGTTTTGAAAATGGTGTTTACAAATATACACTGGCAGACGGTTCGCCGATGCAAGTAGAGGTCCCGAAGGATCAATACGATAAAGCGGTCGAACTTATGAAGAAATACATTCGGAAAGGTAAGGTTAAAGGAGTAACGGATGAGTCTCGTGCCACAGACATAGTCAGAAAAGGAAATGTTACTTATGACCAGGCCTGTCAAATCGCAAAGGCTGGAAACCTTACTTCGCTGACTTATGATGCAGCACATGCTTGTGTTGAGTGTGCAAGCGCCTTTGGAATCAGCGCTGCGATCGAATTTGCAGTTAGCAAATGGAGTGGAGATGATAACGAGACCGCATTAAAGAATGCCATAAGCACGGGTTTGCAAGTTTATGGCACCAGTTTTCTGATTTCGGTAATATCTAGCCAGCTGTCAAAGAGTGCCTTAGATAGTGCGATGATTGGAGGCAGTCAGGCGCTTATTCATGCTATGGGCCCGAAGGCTGCGGCTACGTTTGTTAATATTTTCCGGACAAGTGGAAACGCAATATATGGAGCAGCTGCAATGCAGCATGCGGCAAAACTGTTGCGTGGTAATTTTATTACCTCTGTAGTGACAATGATTGTAGTTACTGTTCCGAATATTGTAGATGCTTTTAGAGGCAGGATATCCGGGAAACAATTTCTGAAAAATTTTGCAGAAACAGGAGCTACAGTAGCAGGTGGCTATGGCGGATGGACTGCTGGCGCTGCCATTGGGACGGCTATAGCACCGGGTGTGGGAACAGTCATTGGCGGTATTATCGGAAGCGTTGCTGTTGGTTTTGCGGCAAATGCGGCAGCAAGTGCCATTGCTGATAAGATCACTGAAGACGATGCTGATGAGATGCTGGACGTTATCACGGCGCAATTTAATAAAATGGCTGTAGAAAACCTTCTGAATGAAGAAGAGGGAAATAAAGTAATTGAGGCATTGAATAGGAAAATCGATGCGAAACTGCTTAAAGATATGTATGCCAGTGATTCCAGAGAAAAGTTCGCCAGAGACAGCATATTGCAGCCAGCTGTGGACGAAGTCGTAAAGAGCAGAGCGGTAATCGTGTTGCCACCCGATGAGGAATATGCAGAAGTGTGTAATAACCTTCTGGAAGAAATGTATGATGAAAAGGCTACTGAATCAGATGAAAGTGAAGAGAGATAATTACTATGAAAGATGAAAATAAAATAAAAGATATCAAAGAGCTGTTTGGCAAAGCACTAAGGGAGTACGGTTCGTATATATCTGCAAGAGAGAAGAATGGGGATATTCTCGATAAATTGCACACGGAAAGAATAAAAGCAGGTGGGCTGGGGTATTTGAACTTAAGAGATGCCCTGAACGAGATAGGCCACATCTTAAAAGACGACCCGAAAACAGGGACTTTCGTGGCGATAATCCGTAACGGCAGTCATGATTTGAACAGTGCTTTTGCTGTGTGTATGCTCGAGGACGACCATATCGATATATGCGCATATGCCAAGGAGGGAATAATAAAACAGCACTTGGCGGAGAAGGCTATCAAGCAGTTGAAGGCAAGCCTGGATAGACAAAAAAGCAGTATCTTAAAACAGATGTTTTGAGGAAGAACATTAGCGAAAGATTAGCTCTTTTAGCCGAAGAATATTATGATCAGCATTTGAGGAAAGACGACCAAGAATGTCACCATCAAGAACATGGCACATGCCTCTTCCTGGAGACTGCAAAGTACAGGAGATGTTGATAAGGTTCTTGAGGCTCTTTGCAGGACTCTGCTTACAGGGAATAAGGAACTCGTTCTTCAAGCTAACAATGCAACTGCGCTTACAAAGATGATCAAATGGGCTTCTACAACAGATTCTATGGTATCTGCACCGGCGAGTAAGCCTGTGAATCCTACGCCTGCAGGCGGCAGCGGAAGTGCTCCGGTTGGTGATCCGTTTGCTGACAGCGGCAATGGAAGTGGTGCACCACTCGTCTTGGATATGAACACTATGGGTGTCCGTATTGCGGAACCATATCTTTTACTGTGTGCGGCACCTGTAAAAAATTAAACTGTCAGACCCCAACAGGGCAGTATTTCACTTGCGAGTGGTGCGGGAGATCTGGCTGGTTAACAGACTATGACGGTACAGGAGTAATGTCGGGTGGTGATAGGTAGGAGAAGGTAAAGGAGGCTAAGCTGTAATGATCAAAAACTGGGATGAGATACAGGAGAGATATGATGCCATTAAGGATCACAAGCCGAGAGCACCAAAAAAACTGAATGAGCTGGGGAACATACTCTCTTCTGCCTATGCGATTGATCCGGATGAGGCGGATCAGATGTGGCAATATATTATCGACCTGAATGTGGCCGATGATATTGCCTTTTCCAAATTTTATATCGCACAGGTTTTCAATAAACTCACAGACCGCATGAAGCCGGAGAAAGTAACAGCATTTATTGCTATGAATCCGGAGCGGCTTCGGATGATGATCATGTACGGCTATGACGGAGGCACTTTATGGAGCTGTCTGGATACTCTGATGCAGGGGTATATTGATTCTGAAGATGTGGATGGGGCAATGGCATGCATTGGGTACTTTTATGATAAGTTTGGAGGAATCAATTCTGGCTATCCGGATGTCTTCACGGTTGCGGGCAATGTTGCAGAAATTTGTGTGGATCATATCAGCCGTAATGATGATGCGGATACAGCGGCAGAACTGCTGACAGAGCTGGGCGAATCTGAAAATGATGATATCAACACCCATGTAGAGATTATAAAGGCCATCAATGGAATCGATGGGCATTATGACTATGAAGTGCTGCTGGATTCCGCGATGGAGCATCGCTATCCTACAGAGTTTTTTGATCTGCTTTGGGCGGCAAGGGAAGAACTGGACATAGAGGATCTCCGTGACAAATGGGTAGAGTATGTCCAGAGCTGCGATGAAGGAGAAATTCGCCCATATAACGATATTTATGATGATGCGAACGACTATGATTCTTCCAAACTGAAATTCTATGTAGATCTGGAAAAGGACACAGACGAACTGCTGGAATACTATTTCAACCGTCCGAACTTATATGATGTTGAGGAAGGCATTGTCTGGGCATGGATTGAAGAAGGCGACTGGGATCGCTTTATCAAATATATTGCTCAGACAGTTATGAGTACTCTGGAGGAATCCTTTGAAAGGTCTTCGGTATTAAGAGAACTGAAAGATTACATGGATGCCACCTTCTTTGATGAATACAGGGATTCCATAGATAACTTTAAGAGAAGCTACCGGGAATTGATGAAGACCCGTAGTGCTGAATTTGCTGACGCTCTTTCAAAAATCTCTGCGATCACCGTAGGCTGTGACGCGCACGAAAGCTTCCACGAATTTGTCAAGAATTACATTCAGAAGCAGAGCGGAAATCTGGATGCACTTAAATCCGTTGGATTTGATGATGAAATGGACACCCGTACTGCAGAAGAACGTTTGAAGGAATACGTACACGATTTTCTGATGAGCGGTGAAGAAGTCCATGAAGGCAGTGGGACTAAGTATTCCCTGATTGAGGATGCACTGCGTGAAGAACTGTATGGACCAAGCGGCGGAAATGTACGTATCGTGAAAATGAATATTTCCTTCGGGATCGTTGCGAAGGCACTTGGTGTTGATCTGGGAGACTCCTCCGAAGATGATGAGGAAGAGGAACCGGAGATTGATCAGGAACTTGAGCAGAACTACAGGTTGGCACAGGATGATGAAATCGCAGAATTCTATTTTCAGCATTTCCCGCAGAAATATATGAAGAGAAAGGATCTGATTACTGCCTGTGTCCGTAAGGGAGATGTCAGCAGAGCAATCGAGCTGATTGATATGATGGCGGAGACCAAAGGCAATGAGGGCTATGAAGAACTGAATGGTTGGGGTCGCCAGAATATGCTGACCATGATGGATTTGATCGACGACTTTGCCTATGGCCAGGAAGACCGCCGGGGCTGGAAGAAAGACATTACAGATGAAATGCGGGAGACAGTGAAGCAACTGGTCTATCGAATGATGCCCTATCTTTCACAGAAGTCGGCGACAGAGCTGAAGGAAAAATCCTTATATAAAATCGATCCCCAGAGTGAGGATACAGATGCTTATATCGCACAACTTTTGGAGGACGCAGACGTCTATACGACATTCCCGAAGCCCAGAGGAAAGGGTGGAGCTCCGAACATTAACAGGATGTCCGATGAATTTTACAATTGCTTTGAGCGGCTGTCCAAGATGGGAAGACTGGATGTCGTCGCCGAGATTATGGGCAAGTTTGCAGCGGTCAGAGATATTCTGAAGCCGGTAACTTTTGACAGTTGGATGTCTATTATGGCGCACGGCCTGCAGAGCGGTGATATGGTTAAGGTCTTCCGCCTCAATAAAGGCCTTTTTGAGGCGTGGCTTGACGGAGATCTCAGAGACTGGGATATTCTTAGCGTTGCCAGAGGTATTGCTGACGGCTGCACAAGGGCAGAGTTTATGGAATTCCGTAACTTTGTGATTAGCCGCAGAGGGAAAGTTGAAGGTCTTGACGCCTGTTACAAGGCTACCTCCGAGAATACAGAAACGCAGGAGCTTTTTGATGGCGAGACAGTGAAGATTGACCTGGATTATATCGACATAGAGGGAAGCGATCCTGTCTCCTATGTTGAAATCCATCTGTTGTCAACGGCAAAGACGCATAAGCTGGATAGTGTGCGTCTGTTGAAATGTGAAATTAACGGCATCCAAACAACGGATTGCGGTTTCTTGGGTGAAATGGATGAAGAACCGACCATAGGCTATAACATCTACCGTGTGAATGACGAAAGCCAGGATGAGCTGACCATCTATTCTGATTTCTTTAAGGACAACACTACTAATGAAGTGAACAGGATTGTACTGCAATTCGTTGTCATGGATGATGATGCTGATGTTATCGAAGAAGTCAGTGACATAGTCATCGAACTTGATGATGTTACCGGCGAATATAAAGTCACCCAGAAGGCAGAAAGTCAGAACTGTTTCATTGATATCGATGAGGAAGAGGATGATGACGACGGTGACGATGACGGCTCTTCTATCGACCTCTCCGATCTGCTGCGTTTTCTTCAAGGTGGATCAAGTCGTGATGGCGATGAGCAGGCAGACGAAGATGCAATTAAGTCTGATAACGATAATTTCTCTGATATTACTATTTAAGCCGAGCGACTCTCGTATCACAAGATTATTATGGATTGTAATACAACTTACGAAAGAGCTAAAAGACTACTACCTTACAAAGGCATCTGAATTTGATGTGGTTGATGTGCTACTAAATTGGATGTGATTATTAAGCCATGGGTTACAATATGAAACAGACGTATACCAAAGGGGAGAGGTGATATGCCGAGGACAAAAAAGGAGTGAATTGTCCGCCATGCAACTTGGACAGTATGCGGATTGTCATTCTGCATTTTTCGCTTAATGAGCGAGGTATTAGTTGTCAATGATGTGATTTAAACTGTCGACAACATTGTTGTTTCAATGGCTTGTGATAATAATGGGGTTATCAGAACCTCAGTGGTTCTTGTCAATTAGATCATTACAAGTAGAGGAGGAATAGCAATGGCAGATAAGAGAATCAATTATGAAGCGGCAAAGAAAAGGGGGAGGAAATTCATAAGATATAGAGAAGGCCCCGCTGTTTATGGGATGGGGCTTTCAAAGTTTCAGCAATTGGCCCGCGAAGCAAAAGCAGTTTATAAGATTGATGGAATTGTACTTGTCAATCTGGAGATATTTGATAAATATCTTGAAGGGTTCAGATTATGCGAATAGAACCATTTAATGCTTACTGATTCTTCTGGATCTGAAGGAAATCGTCAGCAACCTGTTGACAATTTCGGTTTGGGATTGTCAGAACACCTCAAATGAATTTCGGAAACAGAAGAAAGTACAAGAAGGCTTCAATAATGCCTTTATGGGTTGTGAATGGGATTAACTTTTTGTTATGACAGACACAGTTACTTCAGGATAATATTTCAGATATAAGGTTTATGGATTTTGGAAGGAACTTCACGTATGTTTAACCCGGATCGGATAGAGGATCTTCAATACAGTACTGAGAAACAGATAATGGATCGGAAATCTGCACGGATCGATGCAAAAGGGCTGGCAGTCACTTTTGTTGCCATGGCCAATGCCGATGGTGGTTACCTTGGAATTGGCATTGAAGACGATGGAACCATTACAGGTATCGATGCATACGAGAAGAATATCAATGAGATCCAGCGCATACCCTATGACTATTGCATCCCAAGCGTTAAGGTCGAGCAGACGATCATGGATGTAACGGACAAGGACGGGAAAGCAAACCATGTCCTTCGCATGCATATTTTTCCTTCTTCCCAGGTCGTTGCCAATCAGCAGGATGAAGTGTTCCTCAGGGTTGGAGACAAAAGCAAGAAGCTCAATTTTGAACAGAGGCTTCAGCTTGTATATGCAAAGGGCATGAAGTTCTTTGAGGACCAGCCGGTCGCCGGAGCGACCATTGACGACATTGATCAGGATTTTGTCAGAAACTATTGCGAAAGGATCGGCTATACGCGCGGGGCGGAGTATTATCTGCGTCATAACCATGACTTCGTCACAACACAAGATGGCAAAGATGTGGTCAGCGGTGCTGCCATTCTGCTTTTCGGAAAGGATCCTCAGAAATATTTTCCGAGAGCAAGAGTGCGTTTCATACGATATGAAGGAACAAGCGCAGAAGTCGGTTCCCGCATGAATATCGTGAAGGACCAGAAATTTTCTGGTCGGATCCTTGATCAGTTGCAGGGAACGGTTGATTTTGTTAAGACTCAGATTCGTGAATACACAAAATTGGGTGAAGACGCTGTGTTCAATACGACTCCAGAATATCCGGAGTTCTGTTGGACGGAACTGATCGTTAATGCAGTTGCCCATCGCGACTACAGTATTAAGGGAACGGATATTCAGATCAAAATGTTCGATGATCATTTTCAGGTGGAAAGCCCCGGCATACTGCCCGGACTGGTCCGGATCAACAATATCCGCGAATTCCATTTCTCTCGGAATCCCAAGATCGTCGAACTGCTTACAGAATATGAATTCGTTAAAGAACTTGGTGAAGGCGTTGACCGGGTATATCGGGATATGGATGAAGTTGGATTGCCTGAACCGGAATACCGGCAGACGGGTTTCATGCTATCCGCAGTCCTGAAGAATAAGATGTATGGCAGAGAAAATATGTCTTGGGTCGATACGGCTCAAGCCGGGGCTCGAGTTCGGGCTCAAGCTGGGACTCAAGTTACCATGAATGACCAGCAGTATACGAAAATTGAGATGGACAGAGAAAGGCTGATAGTATTCTGTGAGATCCCTCGCTCAAGGAAAGAAATGATGAAATATATTAACTTTTCGAGTGTTAAGCATTTCAGAGAAGATTACATAAAGCCTTTATTAGATGCTGGTAGATTATTTATGACAATACCTGATAAGCCAAACAGTCCGAAACAAAAATACTGCTCGAAGAAAGCAGGAACAGGCTGACGCTTACTACATCAACGGGAAGCTGCTACATCATTACTACATCAATGGGAAGCAACTTCGTCATTACTACATCAAATCCTTGCAATAAAACAAGGCAAAAGAAGCCGATTCAGATTGTGCTGTATAAGCCGAGACAGTCGGAAACAAGCGATAATAGGGCAAGGCGTTCAGAATTCGAAAAAGATCCCGACAATGAAGTCCTTGGATTCCGACAAGAAGGCTTCGAAGCCGGCAGCTCCTGCAGCCGCTTCCGCAGCAACTGCAAACAGCGCTTCTGCAGCTGATAAGATTGACTTCTCCAACGTGAAGATCGAGCCGATCTTCCAGGAGATGGTTGATTTCGACACCTTTGCAAAGGCCGACTACCGTGCAGTGAAGATTCTTGCCTGCGAGGCGGTACCGAAGTCCAAGAAGCTCCTGAAGTTTACTCTGGATGACGGCGAGCGCAAGGACCGCGTGATCTTAAGCGGTATTCACGAGTACTATGAGCCGGAAGAGCTGGTTGGAAAGACCGCGATTGCGATCGTAAATCTTCCGCCCAGAAAGATGATGGGCATTGATTCCGAAGGCATGCTGATTTCGGCAGTGCATGAGGAAGATGGCCACGAAGGCCTGAACCTGCTGATGGTAGATGACAGGATCCCGGCAGGCGCGAAACTGTATTGATCCTGTGAAAATCACGGACGGGGAATCGTGGGTTTTTAATAGTCAAATGACGGTAGATCGTAACCGTTGACAGCATAAAGTCTGACGCACATCCCGATTCCAAAAAACTTCAAGGCACTCCTTTTCAGAATCAATCTGAAA
>SAMEA104315423__coassemble_1798_pt1 | contig 37746 bp, 32 predicted proteins | sample SAMEA104315423__metabat2_low_PE_040 | metagenome-assembled genome bin SAMEA104315423 (sample SAMEA104315423) | gut metagenome | biome: Monkey gut; feature: monkey-associated habitat; material: faeces | place: China | collected 2013 | reverse complement strand
GGATGATTCTTCCCCGCTCATTGCATCCCTGCGGATAATAATCCTCTTCCAAGGATAATTCTCATAAATCTTGCAAAAGCCGGAGAAAACCGGAAAAAAATTTTTCGCTCCGGACAGCCGATATGACAGATGCACAATTCCCTTTTCCGCGCTATAATGCTCCTCATGAAAAAAGAAGAGAATATGTTATCCAACTATACCTTTGTCCGTGGTATGCGGGACGGAATCCCGATCTGCCTCGGATATTTTGCTGTCTCCTTTGCACTCGGCATTGCAGGCCGCGGAGTCGGCATGAATGCAGTGCAGGCTTTTGTGATGTCACTGACCATGGTGGCTTCGGCCGGCCAGTTTGCCGCCATCACTCTGATCGGCGCAGGAGCAGGAATCATCGAAATGATTACCACAACCGTTGTCGTCAATCTCCGGTATCTCCTCATGAGCTGCTCTCTGACGCAGAAGCTCTCTCCGAAGACGAAGCTCCTTCACCGGCTTGCGCTTTCCTACTGCATGACAGATGAAATCTTCGGCCTGTCCATTTCTGTGGACGGCTTTCTTCGGCCTGTCTACACCTATGGAATTACCATGATCTCTGTTTCCGGCTGGTGCCTCGGAACCGTCCTTGGCGTTGTCGCAGGGAACATTCTCCCCGCGCTTGTCACCAACGCTCTCGGCGTTGCCATGTATGGAATGTTTCTTGCCATCATCATTCCGCCGGCAAAGGAAAATCATTTTCTGGGAGCTCTGGTCGCTGTCTCCATGGCAGCAAGCGGCCTGTTCTCCATTCTGCCGTATCTGCGGGCCATCTCTTCCGGCTTCCGCGTGATCATTCTGACCATTCTCATTGCCGGCATTGCCGCAGTGATCCATCCAATCGAAAATCCGGATATAAAAAAGGAGGAACAAAACAGATGAATACACCCATTTCTTCCTCCCGGATCTATCTGGCACTGATGGTCATGGCTCTGACGATCTATGCGGTACGCGTCCTTCCGTTCCTGTTCCTTCGGAAGCCGATTCAGAACCGTTTTGTCCGCTCGTTTCTGTTCTATGTTCCTTACGTCACGCTGGCCGTGATGACCTTTCCCGCAATTCTCACGGCAACAAGCCGGCCGCTTGCCGGGCTCCTTGCGCTCCTTGCAGGGCTTGTCGTGGCCTGGGTTCGCGGCGATCTCTTCACGGTTGCCATCACCTGCTGCGTGGTGGTCTTTGCGGCAGGGCTTTTCTGAATCGCTCTTTTCAGAAGTCTGCTTCCCGAAAGCTGTCTTTTCAGACGTCTGCCGACGCCATGTCACCTGTCCTGCAGTCTCTCTCTGAGGAACTGCGCAAACCGCGCCGCCGGCTCGCTGATCCCTGCGTTCTGCTCCCTCTTCTCCACTGCCTTTTCGACAGCCTTTACCACTACAGTCTCACCTGTAGGTACCAGAAAACATGCCATATCTTTTCCTCCTCATACTATCCGGCACAGGCCTGAAAGCCGTTTTGCCTGTTTCTGTCCATTATAAGATATCCGGGGATTCGGAAGAAGCTTGCGGCGTCCCTTGTCTCAAGCAAAAAAATCCGCGACCTATTCCCCGAAGGAATAGATCGCGGATATCTCATGTCTGATTCCTGTTCAGGACAATCTGCGGATTCTCTGCGCAATCTCCTCATCCTGCGTCAGATCATAGACCATCCGGTAGCAGTCGAGTGCCTGCTGCCAAAGGCTCCGGCCTTCCGCCTCCTCGCCTGCCTTGACAAGAAGTGCCATCGTCACATCGCTTGCATGCAGCGGAATGTCCGCTTCCCGGAGCTTTTTCTGAAGCTCCGCCACCGAATCCTCCGCAAGCTTTCTTTTCAATGCCGTTTCCAGATAGCGGATGTCATGCTCCGCCTGCTCCGACGGCGCAAACAGCAGACTGTAGCGATTGACACAGGCGGAGAGCTCCGGCTGATAGGACTCCAGATACCAGCAGCCAAGCCACCTGTAATATGCCGCAAGCTCCTGTCTCGTACAGACATAAGGATAGAGCTGTAATGTCTTTTCATGCAGCTCTTCCATGCGGCCCAGATGATAGCAGCAGCGAAGCATGGCAAGCCGGATCTCCGTGTCCGCAGGATCCAGCTCCAGTGCCTTTTCATAATTCTGCAGGGCAGCGACATAGCCGCCCCGCTTCATTTCTTCTTCGGCCTTTTTCTTTCGTTCAAGGAGCCGATCCATCGGAGCAAGGGAATACTCCTTTGGATTCTCATAATATTCAAACAGATACAATTCTGCGATGTGATCAATGCATACTTCCATCAGGTCACTCCGGATAGGTCATGTGCTCTTTCGTAATGTCATACAGGGTATTGTTCAGATAGCGGGCCGCGAGCCATCTGGCCATCCCAAGGTTCTGATCCAGATAGTTCCCGCAGTCTCTTGCCGCAGCTCCCGGGATGTCTCCCTCAAAGTCACGGATGAATTCAAACATTCTTGTGATCAGAGGTGCCACGTCCTCCGACGTCAGATCACCCTCAAACAGAACATAGCAGCCCGTGCGGCATCCCATCGGTCCGAAATAAATCACGTGGTCCTTCCACTCCGGATCATTCCGAAGAAAGGTTGCCCCAAGATGCTCAATGGTATGAAGCTCCGCCGTATTCATCACAGGCTCACGGTTCGGCGCTGTCATCCGAAGGTCAAAGGTTGTGATCGTCACATCTCCGAAATGATCCTTCCGGGAGACATAAATCCCCGGCTCCAGCTTCAGGTGATTGACGGTAAAGCTTGCAATTTTCTCCATAATAATTACCTCGTCATTTGCTTTCTTCTGCGCTTATTTTCCCGCAGAACCGGTGAACAGTTCCATTTTCACTTTTCCGTGATCAAACAGATTATAATAGGAGAGCTTCCGATAGTCATTCAAAAGCTCCTCCTGTGAGGCCTCCTGCAGGTCATGCAGGTCTCCTTCCGCATCCAGATACCCGAGAATATTGATGGCAGGATAAGACTCCCGCACCTTCCGGACAAAACGGTCATAGGCACTCCCGGAAACTCCTGCATTTTCCAGAAGAAAGCTGCGAAGGAAGTTCGGCGAGATATACTCCGGAGCCTCCGGCGTCTCAGGAAGCTCGAAGTTCGCCCACATGATATAAGGAACCGTATATTTCTTCTCCCTTTCCCCGAGGGATGCGCCCTCCTCGTACATGCCGGGTGCCATGGCCTTCAGCACCTCCTCGTTCAGGCCGGGCTGATGATCTCCGAACATCAGAATGATCGTCTTGCGGTCTGATTTTGCAAAATACTCCGTCAGCTCCTCAAACGCCCGATCCGTCTGGTACGCCAGGGAGAGATATTCCTCGAGTTGCGCATAATGAAGCTCTGCCTTCTTCGGCTCCACCGTCACATCCACCGCAGGCACATCCGTGTCGTAGCTGCCGTGATTCTGCATCGTGACGTTAAAAAGAAAAACAGGCCCCTTCTCCTTCTGCTTCTCGTAGATTTCCTCAAGGTTCCTGAAATCCGAGGAATCACTGATATACGTCCGGATCCGTTCCGTATAGGTCAGATTGTCCTCCGACGAAATAAAATCATCGAAGCCAAGAAGCGGATACACCTTATATCTCTTATATCCGGATTCCAGATACGGATGAAAGGCAGTTGCGGAATATCCCCGATTCTTCAGGAGCCGGGCAAGAGACTGCTGCGTACTGTTGATGTACTGCGTGTAGGGAACAGCGTCCGCGTTCAGAAACGAAACCGAATTTCCTGTCAGGAACTCATACTCGGTGTCTGCCGTAGTTCCTCCGTAAACAGAAGACAGCATCCAGCCCTTCTTGACATTCGGTCCCTCCAGAGAATGGATATACGGAAGTCCGTCCTGATTGGTTTCAAAGCCATAGACGGAAGGCAGATCTGCAAAGGCTTCGTTCATGACAACAATGATATCCACCGGTTCATCCTTATCCGCCTCTTTCTTGTCCGTCTTCGGATTCTCCGTCCCTGTGTCTCCGGCATCCGTCTCCTCATACTCCTCCAGAATACGCTCTGCCTGTTCCGCAGAATACCCGGCAGGAACCGGCTTCTCCAGGTGTCTCTTGGCAAAGGACAGATAGCTGAGAACATAGCCGTGATGCTTCGTTCCGATGTTTGTGTTCCAGAGATTGACAGCCGGAAGGTTGGAAAGAACGACCGCCGTCAGCGCTGCTCCCACGACAAAACCGACAACGCGCTTCTTCCGATTCTTCTCCGGAAGCGCGCCTCGGTCCTCCTTCACAAGGGCAAGAATCAGAAGAGCTGCTGTCACATAAACAAGAAGAACATCCGGCGTAATGTCCAGCCGGTACTGCAGCATGACATTCTTCGCCGTACCAACCATGGTAAGATCCGACAATTCAAAGGCCTGCGCGCGGTATTCGAAGTAGTAGTGGTTGACCATCGCAAAGAAGCCCCACCAGATCGTACCGATGAGATACGCGAAATGCTCTCTCCTTCTTCCAAAGCACCCGTACAGGATCGCATAAGGAACCGCGTACACAAGGAGATTCAGAAGCGCCGACCACAGATTGTCCATGAGAAACATATCTCCGTACAGCAGCTCCGTCATGCCGAAGCAGTACACGGAAAGGAGCAGAATCCGGAGCCCCGGAAGCTCACAGACTTTTCTTTTTCCCGAATCATTGTCCGAATAACCCGGCGAATCCTTCTGAGGTTTGTTCTGTGGCGCATACAGAAGCAGAAGGAAAAGTCCTTCCGCTGCCAGAAGTGCCGTGTGATACAGAGTCTGCACCCCCGTCCATTCCGCGGATGCATACTGCCAGAGAAATACAATTCCTGCAAAAGCCTGCAGAAGGCTGACGGCAGCTACCGTCTTCCGGGTCAGCTCCTTCGATGCTGCATTCTGCAGCGCCAGCTGCCTCGACATCGAATGCTTCTTCAGAAACGAAAGGGCAACGCCCTCTGTAAGAAGGCAGACCATCAGAAGCAGTGCCGCATTCTGAAGCTCTTCGGCCGCGATGTGCTCCCAGGGATTCACGGTAAATGACAGAAGATCGAACGAAACTCCCCGGATGGAGGTCGGCGTCACGGTAATGGAGGACGTCATATCCCAGGGGCCGGCATCCTCAAAGCCGACGTAATTGTTCCCGTCCTGCAGACGGACCGAACCCTGCTGCCAGCAATCATCCAGATAAATCCAGGTCCGGCACCCGCTTCTGCTGCAGTTGTCCGCTTCGAAGCCGATGCAACGGATTGGAACCGTATCATCAAAGTCAAAATGAATTCTTGGGTCCGCCGCTTCTGCCCGAAGTCTGGTTCCATCGCGCGACAGATTCCGGAGATTTGCATCCTCCGCTCCGTACAAGGTGGCAAGCGGGACCTCCACCTGCGGATACTGATGCAGCAGATAAGCAGCCTTTGCGGCAAAAATGATCAGAATCACCGCCGCTGTCAGTGCAGGTGCCAGCTTCCCCACCGGGATCCGCCTCCGCATTGCCCCTTTGTACTCCCGTTTCGGCTTCTTTTCCGTTTTCTTCCCGGCTCTTCTTTCCGATTTTTCTTCCATAACGTCTCTTGTCCCCAGGCAGTTCTCTGCCTGTTCTCCCCGGCTGTCCGTTTATTTCGTGTAAGTCTTGTACAATGCGATATGATCGTAGATGCTGCGCCACTGATTATAGGTCAGCGCTGTGCAGGCAATGTACCCGGTTCCGCTGTTTCCTTCCTGGTAGCTTACCGCGCAGTTTCCGGATTCATTCACAAAGCCGGTTTTGCCGCACACAACCGTCCCGTTCGTATCATGATCTTCTATTCGCCGCAGGAACCAGTTGGAAATCTGAATTCCGTCCGGATTCGCCTTCGTTCCCTGCGTTGTCCAGGTATGCTGGGACAAAACCTTCCTGCACAGCTCATTGTCAATCGCGGCCCGCATGATCACACTCATGTCATAAACCGTGCTGTAATGATCCTCATCGTACAAGCCTACGCAGTTGGTAAAATGCGTGGTGTCCGAAATGCCAAGCTCCTTCGCCTTCTGATTCATCAGCTCCACAAAGGCCTCCTGTGAGCCGGAGGTGTATTCCGCAAGCGCCATCGCCGCATCCGCTCCGGAGGGAAGAATGGCGCCGTAGAGAAGATCCTCCACAGTTGCTTCATCATCTACGCCGTACCCTACAAAGCTCGAGCCGGAGCGGTAAGACTCATCGCAGATTTCCTGCGTGATCGTCACCTTATCCTTCAGATTCTCCTCCGGATTCTGCATCTGCTCCACCGCAACCAGAAGCGTCATCACCTTCGTCATTGACGCCGGCACAATGCGGTCAAATGCGTTCCGCTCCGCAAGAATCTCTCCAGTGTCTGTATTCACAAGGATGGCATACTGACTGTCCACATAGTCCGGAGCCTTTGCCGCCTCCTCCTTCTCGGTGTCCGTCATACTGCTTGTTCCGGCGGTCTCCGAATTCTCCGTCGAAGAATCCGTCTCCGAAGATGCCGTATCCTGCGACGTACCGGAGGACGAAGCCGTACTCTCGATATGCCGCTGCGCATCATAGATGGAGATGTCCGTAAGGCTCTTTCCGAGCTGCACGGTATTCTCCGTTTCATGGAACACGTAGGGAGCGGTTCCCTCGTTTCCACTCTCCGTTTCACCTGCTGCATCCATCTCGGTGCTATCCGCAGTTTCTGCCTCCGCGGCTTCCGCAGTCTCCTCCTGAACGATTGCCTGCGACGAACCCAAAGCGCCCTCCGCTCCTTTTGTTCGCCCTGTCAGAAGAAGCACCAGAGCCACAACCCCCGCTGCACCGATTCCGATTGCTGCAGCCGCCATTTTCTTCTTCCTTCGAAGCTCCCGTTCCCTTTTCTTCCTCCGGATGTTCCTTCTTCTTCGCCGCTCCTGCTCCTGCTTCCTTCTTGCCTCACTGTCATCCTCCGGACTCCGCCTTCCCCCGGAAGGATACTCGTTCCAGTCTGTATTGTATTCGGTCATTCCCCATCCTGCTTTCCGATATTATTTGTCTTAACAGACAATATGCAAATATTTTACCACTCTCTGATCTGCAAAATGTGAACGGTACGTGAACACTCCCCCTATGTTATAATAAAGTATCTATGTCAACTATTCTGTATCAAGCTTATATTTGAAGAAGGTAAAAGATCATATGAGTTCATTCAACCAGCAGACTGCCAAAGCCGAAACCGAGAAGCTCTCCATTCTGAAAAAGCTCTCCTATGTACTGGATGCCCGTCAGAAGCGCCAGTGCCTCGGCATCTTTGTTCTGATTCTCATCAGCGGCGTACTGGAAACGGTCGGTGTATCCATGATCGTTCCCATTGTATCTGCCATCACCGCACCTGACACCATCACCGAATATCTGGACAAGTACCCGTTTCTCCGGAACTTTACAGACTCTCTTGGCCTGACCACCACGTTCCGGCTGACCATTGCCATGCTGGTTGCTCTGATGGCCATCTACATCATCAAGAATGCCTTCCTTCTTTTTGTAACCTACCATCAGAACCGCTTTATCACCAATGCGCGCAACGACATGATCAGCCGCGTCCTGCGTGATTTCCTGAACCGTCCCTACGAAGACTATCTGGGTGCGGACATTCCCACCGTCTTCCGGATTACCGACAGCGACATTCCCCAGACCTTCTCGCTGATTCTCTGCCTTCTGCAGATGTCGACCGAAATCGTCGTCTCCATGTTCCTCGGGATTTTTCTTCTGGTTGTGAACTGGCAGATGACGCTGTTCATTGTTCTGATTCTTCTGTGCATGACGCTCATCAGCACGAAGTTCATCAAACCGAAGCTGAACAGCATCGGCGCAAGAAACCAGCACATTCAGTCCCGCATTGCCAAATGGAGACTGCAGGCAATCTACGGTCTGAAGGATGTCAAGGTTTTGAACCGTCAGGATTTCTTCATCCGCAACTATTATGAAAGCGGCAAAATCGGTGCCGATGTCGCCACGGATTATGCGGTCTTCAATAACCTTCCCCGCCTCATGATCGAGACCGTCTTCATGGTCAGCGTCATGGGCTTTATCACCCTCTACATGCTTGGCGGAGGAGATGTCACGGCTCTGATTACGCAGCTGATGGCTTTTGCGGTCGCTGCCGTCCGGATCCTTCCCAGTGCCAACCGCATCAACACCTACATGGCTCAGGCTGCCTATGAGGAGCCCAGCCTGAATTATCTGTACGACAACCTGACCGAGTCCAATAAAACCGAGGGCGAGATGCGCGCCCGCGCCTCCGAGATCGCAGGTCCCGCTCTGCACCTTTCCGACCGGATTGAGCTGAAGGATATTTCCTTCCACTATCCGGACAGTGACACTTATATCTTCCGTCACGCCAATATGGAAATTCAAAAGGGCCAGTCTGTCGGCATCATGGGACCCTCCGGTGCCGGCAAGTCGACCATCGTCGACATTCTCCTCGGACTTCTCCATGCAGAGTCCGGACAGATTCTGTGCGACGGCGCTGATATTTTCTCCAACTATGATTCCTGGCTTGCTCAGATCGGCTATATTCCGCAGAGCATCTACCTGATTGACGAATCCATCCGTGAGAACATCGCCTTCGGCATCGATGCCGACAAGGTCAGTGAGGAGCGCATCTGGGAAATCCTGAAGGAGGCACAGCTCGACGAGTTCATCCGCAGTCTTCCGGAAGGACTTGATACCAGGATCGGCGACCGGGGCGTGCGTCTCTCCGGCGGTCAGCGCCAGCGCATCGGAATCGCCAGAGCTCTGTATCATAACCCGGAGATTCTCGTCTTCGACGAGGCAACCTCCGCACTGGACAACGACACGGAAGCTGCCCTGATGGAAGCCATCAACTCGTTCCATGGAAAGAAAACCATGATCATCATCGCACACCGTCTCAACACCATTGAGAAGTGCGACCGAATTTACAAGGTAGCGGACGAAACGATTACGCTCACCACACTGGAAGGAGAACGTCACGCATGATCGGCGTAGAATTCATCCCCGGGTTCGGACTCGGGAATCAGCTTTTCTTTTTCATCTCGGCACGCTGCATCGCGGAGGACCTCGGCTATGATTTCGGAACCGTCAATCCGCAGCAGGTCGGCAACGTTGCCCAGTCCAACAAGGGCATGTATTTTATGGATCTCGATCTCGGGACGGAGATTCCAAGATCCGAAATGAAAAACTATACCCGTTTTGACGAGCAGGATGACCGCCTCTTCATGGGCAATTCCCACCATGACATGACAAACGGCTGCTACATCAGCGGCGCAGATGAACGTGTATACGGAATCAGCGATCAGACGCTTCTGTACGGAAATCTTCAGGACGAGCGTTATTTTGGCGGACATATTGAGGAAATCCGGGAATGGCTGAAGGTGAAGCCCGAATACGAATCCAGCGAATATACGGCGGATGACCTCTGCATCATCAACATGCGGGGCGGAGAATATACCGGGCACCCGGAGCTCTACCTTGACCGGCGCTATTGGCTTCACGCCATTGCAAACATGAAAAAGATCAATCCCGACATGCGCTTTATGATTGTCACGGAGGATGAGGAGGCTGCCCGCAAGGTGCTTCCGGAATATGAGTGCCACCACTTCGATGTCGGAAAGGACTATGTCACCGTGAAAAACGCGCGATACCTGATCCTTTCCAATTCTTCGTTCTCGCTGATGCCGGTGATCACAAGCACCGAACTGAAATATGTCATTGCTCCCAAATACTGGGCACGACACAACATCAGCGACGGCTTCTGGTCCTCCGAGCAGAACATATACAGCTTCCTTCACTATCAGGACCGCAGAGGCAGGATCTGGGAGCCGGACGAGTGCCGCAGAGAGCTGGAGGAATATAAGAAGACCTCCCGCCTCTATGCCCGCCGGAATGTCCGCCCCGGAAAGCTCCGGCACGCAGGGCAGGTGCTTCGGCGCAAGGGCCTGTATGGGCTCTTCTTCCTTCGCAAGATAGAGCGCTCCGCTCTTCGCCGCGCAGGGATCATTCCTACGTGGAAGGCATCGGAAGAAAGGTCTTCGGAAGAAACAAGCGAGGCATAACTATGGAATACTGCAACGGGAAGCTTCAGCTTCCGAATGTCACGCTGGTCGCCGTGAGCAGCGTGAAAATCTATGAAACCATCAAGGCCATGAAATACTCCATGCGGGGAATCGACTTTGGCGATGCCATCTTCATCACTGATCGGAAGCCTTTGGAGCTGCCGTCTGACATTCATTACCGGCACTGCGAGAAGATTGACGGCATCGACAAGTTCAATCACTTCATGGTCTATGAGCTTGCACCTTACATTCAGACGGATTTCATTCTTCTGGTTCATTACGACGGCTTTGTAATCCACCCGGAGAAGTGGTCCGACGATTTTCTCAGGTACGATTACATCGGCTCTCCCTGGCCGCTTCCCACCAATGATTATGCCTACCGGGACTCCATGGGAAATATCTGCCGGGTAGGCAACAGCGTCTCTCTTCGTTCCAGGAGGCTCCTGTCCTATCCTTCGGAGCATGAGCTTCCCTGGGTGCCTGTGGATGACGGCTTCTACAACGAGGATATTTTCCTCTGCTGCCATTCGAAGAATCAGATGGAGGCCGACGGGCTTGTTTTCGCACCGCTCGATGTGGCGGTGCGTTTCGGAAGAGAACACCCGCTTCCGGAGAACAAGGGCGTTGAACCGTTCCTGTTTCATAAGTGGCGTGGAGAGAACGAGAGCTACCCTCGTTTTATCGCCCCGAAGACAAGACTTCGGAATGCTCTGCGGCCGTTCCTTTTCTGGAGAAAAAGCCGCGCCTGGAGGAATAAGCATGGTCTATGACTGCATCCCTTTTTTTAACGAACTGGATATTCTGAATCTGCGTCTCCACGTCCTTTCCGACTGCGTGGACCGTTTCATCATTGAGGAATCTACAAGGACCTTCTCCGGCGAGCCGAAGGAGCTGTGCTTTGAGAAGAACAAGGAGATGTTTGCGCCGTTTCTCTCGCGGATCGACTATGTCGTTGTATCCGACGACGTGCTGTGTGAGGACGGGCTTCATGTCAATCCCGCCGCAGAGAAGTATGCGCCGGAGATCCCTGACCAGCCTCTTACACACCGGCGTGATTATTTTCAGAAGAATCACCTGATGGATCATCTGAAGAACCTGAAGGAGGATGACGTCATTCTGTTCGGCGATCTGGACGAGATTCCGAATCCCGACACACTGAAAAAGGTGATAGCCTCCTTCGATCCTTCGAAGGTCTATCACCTCGCACAGCGCAATTTCTATGTCTTTCTGAACATGGAGGAAAAGCCGGTCCGACTCCACTCCATCACCGGGGAATTCCCCGATATTCCGGAGGAGCAGCGCAAATGGCTCGGAACCAAGATCTGCAGCCTTTGCAGCATTCCGAAGGAGGGCATCGTCCGCCTTCGTGATCTCATTCCCGTCACCGATCCCCGCTCCGTCCGCGTGGACAACGGCGGCTGGCATTTCGGATACATGGGCGGCCATCACGAAACCAATGTGCTGAACCGGATCGGAACCAAAATCCGTGCCGCCGCACACCAGGAATACAACGATTCCGAGATTATCGCAGAAACCATGGACAAGCTGATCCTCGGACAGGATATCTTCGGCCGGAATGCCCACTTCGAACGCGTGGAGCTGGACAGCTCCTACCCGGCTTACCTTCTCGAGCACCGCGCAGATTATGAGTACCTGATTCTTCCGCCCATCACAGCCTGGATGCGCTTCACCCACCGCTTTGATCTGGAGGTCGGAAGCTTCTGCAGACGGGCCATTCGCCATGTAAAAAGAAAGCTGGGAAGAAACCGCTGACCGCGTAAAATGATCCCGCAGCCGACATAATAACATCGGCTGCGGGATCAATACTTCCACAGTCCTGCTTTAAAAGACAGCTGTTTAGCATTTGCTGCAGACATTATCTCACTTCTGCCAAGGCATTGACCACCTGCTGCGTAAGCGTGTTCTGCTGCGTTGCGGTGAGATCTTTGGATGTTCGGATCACACAGGTTCCGGAATCCATATGCGATCCTGAATTCAGAAATCCAGCCGAGTCAAACGCGCTAAGATATGCATTCCTTGCATTAGCGTCCTTTGTGTTTCGATACACCTCAATGTTTCCGCCACATATAGTTCCCTTCTCAACAATATCCTGATTTGCATAGTAACTATCGGTATACTGATCCATAGGTACACCATTATAAGTAAAATATGTGCTGGAAATGTAGCCTCCGCTTTTATTGAGCTGACGATTTGGATCGTGATCCTCCGTCACGGATTGAATTCCCGTAATGCCGGGGACGAGTGCGAGTCGTTTCTCTACAAAAGTCTGTGAAGGCTTCATAAGCTGCTGCATATTATATGTTTTTGGCTTCTTAGCCTCTGCAAGAAGAATCTGCTGTACCACTGTTTCATCGCTTGGATTATAAGGAAGTCGCCCTTCTTCCTTTCCATTTACGCAATAGTGATTGTATAGAAGATTCTCATTTGTTCCAAATGCTTCCTTCACATCAGGATAGGTTTCCGCATAGTACTGAGGATCAAATACTCCTCCATCTGGCATTAATTTTGGCGCAGCAAATACTGTCATAGGACTTGCTGTAATCATCAAACCAATGATAGCTGTCACCAGTACTTTCTTCATAAGAACATACCTCCTGTAAAAAAGTAACTTCCTTAGGACAGATATACATCATCTTCCCTTTGACAGATATATTGTACTCCTTATGCCAGCTATCCTGTTCCCACCACAGCAGTGGTAATCATTGATTATTATTTCAGGCCAAACCTACTCAGAACGTCACCGTATGCGGCTCTTTACTGAAGCTGCAGAACTGTGCCGTCGCATTCTTCAGATAGAAGACTGCCGTATTGCCATCTCCTGCCGCGTACATCTTCTTCAGGGAAGGAAATGCATCCAACATAGCTTCCTGTGCTTCTACGCTCTCATCGTAGACCGCCTCCGCCTGCAGGCGGATCCATTCTCCGTTTGCCATTCCGGAAATCTCGATATGAGGATTCTTAAGCATCTGCTTCGCAACATTCTTCTTCAGGCCAGTCTGAAAATACAATCTCTCTTTGTAGATCAGCTGCGTTCCAAACGGCCGGACATGTGGCTGTCCATCCTCTTCGGTCGCCAGATACCAGGTTCCTGCATTCTTCAGAAACTGTAATACCTCTTCCATTCCATTCATACAAATTCTCCTTCTGAGTCGTGCTCGCAGCATGAAGCCTTGGTTTACAGAATCTCCGCTCCTTCCGGAATCTGGAATTCATGCTCCTTTACCTGGAAGCGCTTCGTATGAATGCGGTCCTCCTCCATGAAATCCGAAACATAGTTCAGGAATTCCTGCACCAGCGTGCTCAGTCTCTGCTCCTTCGGCCATACCAGAACGTATTCCACGTATTTGGCAGGATCCGTGATCACCTTGGAGACCACATGTACATTCGGCGTATACGTCGTCTGCGGGAAAATACTGATGCCCACATTCTGCTCAGTCAGTGCAACCGCATCGATGTAATTCGACATCTCGCAGATGATGTCAGGTTCCTTTCCGATACCCTCAAACCACTTCATAATGGCTTCCACACGTGAGGTTCTGCGCGGAACAATCAGCGGATAGTCCGCAAGCTGCTCCAGCGTCACGCTGTTTCCCTCCTGCAGGGCCAGCGGATGCTCCTTGGGAATGATGGCAATCCACGGCTCTTTACCGATGACAATGTTTCCCAGATGCTCATTGTCAAACGGGTATGCGATGACCGCAAGATCCGACAGTCCTCGTGCCAGATGCTCCAGCACATCATCCGAGCTTCCGTTCCACATCTGATACTTCACCATCGGGTATTCCTCACGGAATCCCGCGATAAAGCGCGCGGCAATATAAGGCGCGCGGCCTTCCACCATCCCAAGAGAAATGGTTCCGGAAAGTCCGTTCTCCATATGTGCCAGGTCCGCTCTCGTTTTGTCTGCCAGCGACAGCATCTGGTTGGTCCGGTGAAGAAGAAGACTTCCCGCTTCTGTCAGCTGAAGATGGCGCTTTCCGCGTACAAACAGCTGCACGCCAAGATCGTCCTCCAGCGACTTGATCTGATTGGACAAAGGAGGCTGACTCATATTCAGCTTTTCTGCAGCTCTTGTGAAATTCAGTTCCTGTGCTACCACTGTAAAGTATTTCAGTGAGCGAAAATCCATACTCGTTCTCCTCTGTTCGGGGCCATCCCTCTCTGTGCTGCAGCTGTGAAAATAAACCGATCGTTGTCAGGTCAACCGTTACCTGGGCCAGCTATCGGCCGATCGCCTGAAGGACACACTGTGCGATATACTGCATTCCTTTGTTGTTCGGATGCTGTGCAACCGCGTCCTTGCTGCAATGATGTCCGACTCCGTTCGCATCATAGGCAAGCTCATTGCCAAACGTATATGGCGAACTGACCGTTGTGATATAAGGATCTACAGAGACAGCAGACAGGTCAGCATAGGAAAGGCCATAAGCCTGCGCACACTGCCTTTTTACCGTTTCCTCCACCGCATTATTCCAGAAATTCCCGATCAGAACAATCTTCGCGTTTGGAGCCTTCGTACGAATATATTGTATCAGAGCCGGGAAATCCGCGGCAAATCCGTTTGGATCCGGAATTGCATTTTCCCCGAGCTGGATGGTGACGAGCTCCAGCTCCGCCGAGAGATAAGGATCCAGCAGATACAGAACTTCTGCTCTCTTTCCGTAATTGATCTCCCAGATCGCGTAGTTGAACGCAGCGCTGTTGTATGCTCTCCCCTGTGCGGCACAGGCTGCCGCCAGAGAAGCCGATACCAGATGGTAATAATCATTCTGCGGCAGCGTTGCCCCCATTCCCATCGCATCCGGCCAGTAGCTCTGCCTCGGATGCATGGTGATGCTGTTGCCGATTGCCAGATAATCATAACCGCTTCCCGGTCTCCAATAGCCACTCGTAATGATCAGAATCAGATACTGATGATCCGACGCTGTGAGAACCGGAAGCACAACAGATACCGCGTCCGCTCCCACCGCCGTTGGAACCTTATAATAAACGCCGCAGCCGGTATCGTAAAAGGCCTGCAGGCTTTCTCCCTCCCGAAGGGTCCTCCCTGCCATGGCATTCTTCAATGTCATCTGAATCAATGTGGTCTGTGTTCCGTCCGCCTTCATTCCGTCCGGGAGCTGGAAATCAACGCTCCAGATGCTCGCTCTCTCCTGCCCTCCGGCCATGCTCATGTAGCGCATTCCCTCGTCGCTCTCCTGTGCGCCGACATAATTCAGGATCTTCGTGCGGTCATTGTTCAGCACTTCGAACAGCCCTGCCTGCACCACATCCGCCGCCTCATCTGTAAGAAGCTTCACGCCTGCGGAAGGCGTGGTCTGCACAGATGGAATGCTTTGCTGTACGGCAGACGAAGCTTTCTGGGACGTAGCTGCCAATGTTTTTTTCTTTGCTGCTGTCTTTTTTTTCTGCACAGCTGTCGTCACAACCTTTGCCTTTTTCTTTCCGGAGGAAGCCGCCTCGGTCTCTGTCCTGACTGTAAAAATACTGCCCAGTGCCAGCAGCACCGCAAGACAGACAACAGCCGGTACCTTCCAGTGTTTTGTTTTCTCTCTCATAAAAAATCTCCACCCTGCTCCATATCCGGAACATCCCTTTTATGTTACCATTCCTGACTTCGGAATGAAACGAAAGTTATTTTGCTGCAAGCGGACTGTAATTCCAAGAACGCGGGCCCCTCGGCGATGCTGATTTCATCCCTGCCGATAAAAATTCTCTCCCAGAGATGATTCTTCTCCGCTGATTTCATCCCTGCTGATAAAAATTCTCTCTCAGGGATGATTCTTCTCCGCTAATTTCATCCCTGTGGATAAAAATCCTCTCCCAGAGATGATTCTGCTCCGCTGGTTTCATCCCTGCCGATAAAAATCTTCTCTCAGGGATGATTCTGCGGTCGGAAGAGCATCCTCTCAAAGCAAAAAGCATCCTGCACCACACCAAACAGCCTGTACTCTACCGCCCGCAAGGACAAAAGTAAAGAGCATCCCGTTTCCGGCATGCCCTTTCCTTTATTATATTCCGTTTTCGTTCGTTTTGACCGCAAATGCGGCTTTACATTTTCCAAAAGCCATGCATTCCAAAACTCTGCATTTACCAGGCCGTTGCGATATCCAGTGCAATTCCGGTCGATTTCACAAATGCTCCTGTATCGCAGACAATTCCGGTTCCAAGGCTCGTCTCTACGATGCTGCCTCTCGGATATACCGAAAGATCTGCTGCGCACATGATATAATCGCCGTACATCTTCACGCCGTCATTTCTGACCCAGTACTCGCTGTTCACGCCGAGGCGCTTCATCGCATCCACAATCTTGTTCATATTCAGATTGTAGTAGGTTTCCTTTCCGCTCGGTCCCCTGTTGACACCGTTGTAGCGGTTCAGAACAGAGCCCTTCCAGGTTGTACTTCTGGTCTGGGTGGCAAGTGCATTCCTTGCTGTCTGCTCCTCAATTGCACCAACCAGTGCGGTCTGCTGCTCAATGACTGCCTGCAGCTGCAGAAGGTAAGACTCCAGGGCTGCCTGATCCTCTGCAAGATCCATAGTGCCTGCCGCCTCAGAGGCAATGACACTTTCTGCTGCCGCGTTGCCGGTAACCGCTGCTTCCGTATCGATAACTGTCGTTTCCATACCCGGAACCACTGTTTCCATACCGGTCTCCGCCGCAGACACTGCAAGTACTGTTCCCGGACATCCTGCTGCCATTCCAAGCAGCAGAGCACAGGTCATCGCCGCAGTGATTTTCTGTAATATTCCTCTCACTTGAACAACTCCTTTCGCAGGTTTTCCTGCATCCAAGGAAGAATATTACAAAATTATTTCATTTCTGTCAAATTTCCATTGCGGCGAGCGTTTTTTCTGTGCGCCGCAGAGGATCGTTTTCCGTGCACTGCCCGCCTCTAAACCACGGACGAGGGCACTTTCGACCGCGCTGTTTTCCGCGTCAGACAGTCTCATTTACCGCGCAGATAAAGCGCCGGAACGCTTCTTTTCCGGCCTCGGTGTCCTTATAGACGCCCGCATCCTCGAGCACCTGTGAGAAAACAAGACCGATCTCTTCGCGGATCACCTCGTCCAGCTTCTCCGCATCTGCGGAGGCGGCTTTGTCCGGTGCAAATTCCGGGTGCTTCTCAAGTATTTCACCCGTCCATTCCGCATGGGAAGCCACAGCCGGAACGTCTGCGGGATTTCCTCCTTCCAGAATGACCTTCTTCAGCGTCTCCATCTCGCCAAGAAGACGAGCCGGAAGAACCGCCAGTCCCATGACCTCGATCAGGCCGATGTTCTCTTTCTTGATGTGGTGCAGCTTCTGATGCGGATGGAAGATTCCAAGCGGATACTCCTCCGTGGTCCGGTTGTTCCGAAGGACCAGATCCAGCTCAAACTGGTCGCCGCGCATTCTGGCAATCGGCGTGATGGTGTTGTGCGGTGTTCCTTCTGTTTCTGCCAGGATTTCCGCCTCCGGATCGCTGTATGCTCTCCATGCCTCAAGAATACGGTCTGCCAGTGCAATCAATCGCTCCGGATCCTTGCAGTCAAGGCGGATAACTGACATCGGCCAGTCCACAATGCCGGCCTCCACATCCTCAAAGCCCTTTAAAACAATGCTCTCACGAAGTCCTGCCTTTGCCATGGCAAAGGTGTAATTGCCGCCCTGGAAATGCTCATGCGTCAGGATGGAGCCTCCGACAATCGGAAGATCTGCATTGGAGCCGATCGTGTAGTGCGGGAACATCTGAATAAACTGAAGCAGACGAACAAAGGTATCGTGCTCAATCTTCATCGGCACATGATCGCCGGACAACACGATGCAATGCTCATTGTAATAAACGTACGGACTGTACTGCATGTACCACTGCTTCCCGGCAAGCGTCAAAGGAAGCAGCCGGATGTTCTGTCTTGCCGGATGATCCAGTCTGCCCGCATAACCCACATTCTGAGGGCAGAGAAGGCACTTCGGATACTGCTCCTGCTTCTTGTTCAGAGCAGCCGCAATCGCCTTGGGATCCTTCTCCGGCTTGGAAAGATTGATCGTAATGTCCAGCTCTCCGTAGCGGGTCTTCGTCACCCACTTGCGGTCCTTCCGGATCCGGTAGGTGCGGATATAGTCACTGTCACAGGCAAGCTTGTAGAAATAATCTGTGGCCTCCTTCGGGCTCTTCTCATATTTCTCGTGGAAGGTACGGATCACGTCGGACGGTCTGGGTGTCAGACACCCCATCAGCCTCGTATCAAACAGATCACGGCTTGCAATTCCATCCTCAATCACACTTCTCTTTGTGGCATCATCCAGCAAATATCCAAGAATATCCTCGAGTGCAGGAAGCTCCTCTTCCTTCGGAAGCGATCCCTGTCCAAACTCAGCGGATGGCTCAAGCTTCATGGCATCCATAAGGAGATTTTCCGTATAATAACGATCCTCCTGCGCGATCAGATCCTTCGCAATTCCATACGCAACAAGAGCCTCTACTGCAGCTTCCGTCGTCTTAAATATCATTCCGTTTTCCCCCTCATCTTAGCGACTTTCCACAGGGCACAAAGCCCGGTTCTGTTTTATGGCATCTGCAGTCTGCTCCGTTCTCCTCGGATATCGTCAGAAACAGCCAAGCATCCGATACTGACAAAGCGGATCTCCAGACTGCTATCATTAGCATAATCTGCCGATCCGCTTCCTTCAAGAGAGAAAACCTGTCTTTTCTGTTCTTTTGTACAGAGAAAATCCGACTTCATTTCTGTCCGGTACTTTTCTCATCATGCATTCGCAGCAGGCGCTGCTTTTGAAAAGGTGCCTTCCCCATCACATCGTCACATATTCGTGACGGGTGCCGCTTCTTCCGCTTGTTCCACTGTGCACAGATTTCCCGGATGCTCCAATGCTTCCTCCAGAATACCGACACAGTTATCTCCGATACGATCCACGTTATACAGGATATCCGAATAGACACCGGTCATATCCTTGGTGCACTTTCCGCTCTCGATTCGACGAAGGTGCGCTTTGTTAAACTGCCGGATGGACTTATGAAGCTTCCTCTTCGCCTTCGCAATGACGTCCGGATCTGCCGCTTCGCCCGCGCCCATTCCAAGAAGATGAATCGCCTGCAGATACAGACGCTCCATTGCGGCAAAACATCTTCCGAGTTCCTCTGTCGCATCAGCCGAGAAGGCTTTTCCCTGTGTCTTCAGCGTCCCCGCCTTTGTTACAATGTCATAGCATCTGTCCGCAACACGGCTTGCACAATGAATCAGTGCAAGAAGTCCGGACGCCTGCTCCGATTGCTCCGGGGTCAGGGAGCCCCGTGAGAACAGCTCCGAAATATAGGAAACCATGCTTTCCTGCACCTTCTGAACATTCATACATCTCCGAAGGTACTCCTCCGGGAGGAGCTTCTGCTGACCGGAAGCTGCATCCGGTTCTGCTTTCTCTGAAATCCCCGAATCACTTAAAAGCACTCTGCGCAGATCCGAAAGGAGAACTCTCACATCTTCCAGGTTTCTGCAGATTTCCTGCGATACCAGAATGAGCGCTGCCTGCGGCTGTGAAACCATTCGAAGATCCAGATAGCGAGGCTTCGCCTCTTCCACGCCAGGCGCCGTATGCTCCGCGCGATCCGGAACGAGATGACAGACAATTTTCACCATAACCGGTACAAGGGGAAGCCAGATCAGCGTACAGACAACATTGAAAATTGTATGTGCATTTGCAATCTGTCTGGAGATGACCTCGACCTCCGGCCCCTTCGGTGACACGAACTGAACAAATCTTGCAAAAAGGGGAATGAAGAACGAGAAGACAATCGTTCCGCTGATGTTGAAGCAGGTGTGTGCAATGGCCGTTCTCTTGGCATCGCGGCTCTGTCCGATGCTTGCAAGAAGCGCCGTAATCGTCGTTCCGATGTTATCACCGAAGAGGATCGGAATGGCACCCGCAAGTCCGATCACGCTGGCGCCGTCCGGTCCCGCCTGAGAAGCAAAGCTCTGCAGAACAGCAATGGTTGCGGAGGAGGACTGCACGACAAGCGTCATGCAGAGTCCGAGAAATACGCCAAGAACCGGAAGATCCCGGACCTTCAGCATCAGCTCCGTGAAGACAGGACTTGTCGCCAGCGGCTTCATGACGGAGGACATAATCTGAATTCCTTCGAACAGAAGGCCAAAGGAAAAGAACACCATGGCGATGTCCTTGACCTTTTCGTTTTTGGAAACAAACTGAACCACAAAGCTGATGAACAGAATCGGATAAATATATTCGCCGATATCAAAGGCGATCAGCTGTGCCGTCATCGTGGTTCCGATGTTGGCTCCGAAAATAACGGAAATGGCCTGCGGCAGTCCCATCAGTCCCGCACTGACAAAGCCGATCACCATCACGGTGGTGGCACTGGAGGACTGCAGAACAGCTGTGACCAGTGCTCCCGCAAGGGCTCCCATCAAAGGATTCTTCGTGAGGATTCCAAGAATGGTACGCATCTTCTCGCCCGCCGCCTTCTGCAGCGCTTCACTCATCTGATTCATTCCGAACAGAAAAACAGCCAGTCCGCCAAACAGACCGAACAACGTTGTAACAACCTCTGTCATGCTTCCTCCTGCCGCGGCTTCTCCGCGTCCTGTGCGCTTCCTCTTTTCCGGCACACATTTCTGACTTTTACACAAAATTGATCTTTCAATGGAAGCATATAAAATCGCAGTAAAATTCCATGCAGGAGGATGTTAAATCTGTGTAAAATCAAGCGGCAGTCTGCTTCTTACACAGACTGCCGCTTGCATTCTTTTCTTCCTAATTCTTCGATTCCTCAAAAATCAGCTCCATCCGGGTTCCTCTTCCAAGCTGCGAGGTAACCTTGATCTTCGCATGGGACAGCTCGGCTCCATGCTTGACGATCGAGAGTCCAAGGCCCGTGCCGCCGGTTTCCTTGGAGCGGCTCTTATCGACGCGATAGAAGCGTTCGAACACCCTCTCCTGCTCTTCTTCGGCAATTCCGATGCCGGTGTCTGTCACAATCACCTTCGGCGTATCCATCTGTTTTCCAACCCAGAGATCCACCCGGCCTCCCGCGTGATTGTACTTGATGGCATTCTCCGTGATGTTATAAATCATTTCATCCAGAAGCCGTTTCACGCCGACAACTATGCAGGATTCTCCCGTAAGCTCCATATGAACGCCGCAGTCATCTGCCTTGGAGGAGAGTCTTCCGACAATGTCGTGCGAAAGCTCGAACAGATCCACCGCTTCCTCCTGCTGCTCCAGGTGCCCCTCATCCAGACGGGAGAGCTGGATAATATCATTGATCAGCGTCAGCATCCGCTGCGCTTCTTTATAAATGCGCTCCGAAAACTTCGGCACATCCGCCGGCTTCACAAGCCCGTCCCGCATGATTTCCGCATAGCCGGAAATGGAAGTAAGAGGCGTTTTCAGCTCATGTGAAACATTTGCCGAAAACTCCTTCCGCATCTCCGCCACAGCCTCCTTGGCTTTGTTGGAGTCCTCGATTCTCTGCAGAAGAGGCGTCATTTCCTCGTAAACATCATTTTCCAGAGGCTTGTCCAGATCCAGATGGTTGATCGGGCTGACGAGTGCGGCCGCCTGCTTTCCTGCCATCAGATAAGCACAGAACAGCATCACCGCTCCGATCGCAATCATGACCAGAAGGAGGGTAAGTGCGGTGTCCGTAATGCTGCTGACCGGCATGGAAACCCGGAGAACATTTCCGTCATCCAGGCAGATGGCACTGTAAAACATATCCAGCCCGATCGTGTCGGACCTTCGGATGTCCTGCCCGGTTCCATCCTTCAAGGCAGCCTGTACCTCCGGCCGCTCCAGATGATTCTCAAAGGTAAATTCGTCCTGCTCTGTATCATAATGAACATTTCCGTCGGAATCGATCAGCGTGATTCTGGTTCCCTTCTCCACGTTATCCAGCTGCCGGAGATAATCCTCCCCGGAAATGTTGACTGCAGCCGCCGTATATTCCGCAACGCGCTGGATGCTGTCTCTGGCAAGGCTTCGTATTCTTATATAAACGAAGAAAATGGTGATCGCATACGCGATTGCAAGCGTAATTCCGATCACCATAAACATGCTCTTCTGAATTTTTCTTCTCATGCTTCTGGGTCTCATATTCCTCCGAAGAGTCTCTCCCCTGATTGTCCGGTCCTGCAAAATCCTGAATGCATGTCCACCGGGTGTTATGTGCGAATTCGATATCCTACGCCGCGGACAGTCTCGATTTTATCCCCGGCCTGTCCGAGCTTCTGGCGAAGCGTCCGGATATGCACATCCACCGTACGGGTTTCCCCGTCAAAGTCATAGCCCCATACATCCTCCAGAAGCTGATCTCTCGTGAGAACAACCTCTGAATTGATCAGAAGCTTTTTCAGAAGCTCATACTCCTTCAAGGTTAAGGCAACCGGCTCGCCCGCCACAGTTACCTGATGTCTCCTGGTATCCATGGCGATTTCACCAAGAGCAAGAATCTCCTCATCACCTGCATCATTTCCGGCACCGCTTCGCCGAAGAACAGCCTTGATCCTACTGACCAGCTCCATCATCCCGAAGGGCTTGGTTACATAGTCATCCGCGCCAAGATCCAGTGCCTTCACCTTATCAAATTCGGCTCCCTTGGCCGTCACCATAATCACCGGAATCGCTTCCGTCTCACTGTTTGCACGAAGATCCTTCAGCAGTGAGACTCCGTCCTCTCCGGGCAGCATCACGTCCATCAGAACCAGATCCGGCTTCTCGTGTCCAAGTGCCGCCCTGAAGCATTTCCCGTCTTCAAAGCCCTGTGCCTGAAACCCCGTATTTTCCAGCGTATATACGATCAGATCTCTGATGTTCTCATCGTCTTCCACACAAAAAATCATTGCTTCATCCTTACCCTGTAATCTTCTTCGTATCCAGCTTCGCTTCATGAACACCGGTAATGGAAAAAGTAACCCATTCCGCAATGTTCGTTGCATGATCACCGATACGCTCCAGATACTTGGAAATCATCACCAGGTCAATTGCCTTGTGTGCTGCCTGACCCTGATTCTCGCCGATGTAATCAATCAGCTGATTCTTCACGGAATCAAACATCATGTCCACCACATCGTCCCGCGCTTCCACATTTCCTGCAAGCTCCAGATTCTTGTCCACAAATGCCTTGATGCTGTTCTCCACCATGTGGGTGACCTCCACGCTCATCTCCACAATTTTCGGAAAGTCCGTTGCCTCGGACAGCTGTGCGCTTACTACAATCTCTGCAATATCCGAAGCCTGATCACCGATACGCTCCATATCCGTAATCATCTTCAGTGCAGAAGAAATCTGGCGAAGATCTCTTGCCACCGGCTGCTGCTGCAGAAGAAGTGTCAGACACAGCCGCTCAATATCGCGTTCTGCCTGATCAATCTCAGCATCTGCCGTCATGACATCATAGGCCATCTGTATATTACCATCCTGCAGGGCTTTTGTCGCATTTTCAATTGCAATTCCGCACAGATCTCCCATATGAATCAGCATCCTGTTCAGCTGCAGAAGCTGCGCATCAAACCGGTTTCTCACTGTTTTACCTCCTGTATATAAGGAACATTTTTCCGCTTTTTTCCATCAGCCGAAGCGTCCGGTAATATAATCCTCGGTTCGCTTGTCCGCCGGAATCGAGAAGAGCTTCTGCGTTCGATTGTACTCGATCAGCTCGCCCAACAGGAAGAATGCGGTATTGTCTGAGATACGGCTTGCCTGCTGCATGTTGTGTGTCACGATGACGATGGTATATTTGCTTTTCAGCTCAATCGCGAGATCCTCGATCTTGGAAGTGGAAATCGGATCCAGTGCAGACGTCGGCTCATCCATCAGAATCACCTCCGGCTCCACCGCAAGGGTCCTTGCAATGCACAGTCTCTGCTGCTGTCCGCCGGAAAGTCCCAGTGCACTTTTGTGAAGTCTGTCCTTCAGCTCATCCCAGATGGCTGCCTGACGAAGGCTTCGCTCCACGATCTCATCCAGCTCCGATTTGCGGCGGACTCCGTTGATTTTCGGACCGTAAGCTACGTTCTCATAAACACTCTTCGGGAACGGATTCGGCTGCTGGAATACCATTCCAACTCTCTTTCGCAGCTCGATGGCATCCATTTCCTTATAAAGATCCACGCCGTCCAGCTTCACATCACCCTCAATGCGAACGCCCTCTTCCAGATCATTCATCCGGTTCAGTGTCTTCAGAAACGTTGATTTTCCGCAACCGGAGGGGCCGATCAGTGCCGTAATCTCATTGGCACGGATGTTCATTGAAATTTTATGCAGTGCCTGATACTGTCCGTAGAACAGATCCAGGTCTTTGATTTCAAATTTATACTGTTCTTCCATTCTGTTTCCCTTTCTCTCAAGGTCTGCTCTATGCCTTTGCACCCGACTGCTTCTCGTTGATTCTCCGCGTCATGATTCTCGCAATCATGGAGAAAATAAGTACCATCACCACCAGCACCATCGCCGAGAAGTTTGCAATTTCCTCCGACTGCGGATTCAATGCTCCCTCTGTGCGCATGACCCAGATATGAAGAGCCAGTGTCTCACCCGGACGGAACGGATTGAGAGGACACGTTTTGGAGACCGGATTCCAGTTGCTCCAGTTAAGTCTTGTGCTCTGCCCCGCCGTATACAGAAGAGCTGCCGCCTCACCAAAGCCTCTTCCTGCTGCCAGAATCACGCCGGTAATGATGCGCGGAAGACACGCAGGAAGCAGAACCTTCACGATGCTGACCCAGTGCGTTGCACCAAGTGCCATGGAGCCCGCCTTGTAGCTCTTCGGAAGGCTGCGCATGGCATCCTCGGTCGTCGTCGCAATGGAAGGAAGACTTAGGATGGAAACAGCAAGCGCACCTGCCATCAGATTCCATTTTGCTCCTGTCATCAGGATGAAAACCAGATAGCCGAACAGGCCTACCACGATCGAAGGAAGCGAAGAAAGCGATTCTATGCAGATCCGGATGAAATGGGTTGCTTTGGTATCTCCCGCATACTCCGCCATGTAAATTCCTGCAAGGACTCCCAGCGGAACACTGATCAGAAGAGAAAGCACAACCAGATAGACGGTATTGAACAGCTGGTTTCCGATTCCTCCGGAATCTGCCGCCAGAATCCCGGGAAAATAACTCATGATTCCCTTGATGATAATGTATCCCGCAAGAACCAGAATCAGCAGAAGGAACGACCCTCCGACGGCGCAGAATACGCCCGTCATCAAATGGTCCGTCCTCTCCGCATTTTTAATGCGGCGTTTCATTTTTTCATTCATATCGCACCAATCCTCTTTTGTATCTGTATCGCAGCAAGGCCTTTTGCCTTCTTACGCTTTTTCTTTCTTTTTCCCTGCCGCATCAATGCGATGGATGATGAAAATAAACAGCATGGAAATCAGGAACAGGAGCAGCGCCATGGTCCAAAGCGCCATATTCTGTTCACCGCCGCTTGCCGAGTTTCCCATATCTGCAGCGATGGCCGCCGTCAGGTTATTGGTCGGAGAAAGGATGTTCTTCGGGAACGCTCTTGTTTTTCCGATGACCATTGCAACCGCAAGTGCCTCACCGAACGCTCTCGCAAGTCCCAGAATAATTCCGGTCAGAATGCCGGATTTGGCTGCCGGAAGAACGATCCGGTAGATGACCTGCCATCTGGTAGAGCCAAGCCCGTATGCGGCTTTCCGGTAATACTGCGGAATGCTCCGGATGGAGTCTGCCGCAACCGTCGTGATGGTCGGAAAGATCATGATGGCAAGCACGATGCTGGCTGCAAGCACGGAATATCCGCCCATTCTTGCATGGAAGGTGTCGCGGATGAACGGAACCAGTACCGTAAGTCCGATCCAACCATATACAACGGAAGGGATTCCCACGAACATCTCAATGGCCGGCTGAAAGATTTTCGTTCCTGCCTTCGGAGCGATCTCTGTCATAAATACTGCAGCGCCCACCGCAAACGGTGTCACCATAAGAAGTGCAAGTCCGCAGGTCATCAGAGAGCCCGCAATGTAAATGGCACAGCCCACCTTGCCGGTGTCTCCGGCCACAGAATCCACCGGTGCCCATTCACTGGAAAACAGGAATTCCAGAATGGAATGATGATATTTGGTAAAGGTTCCGGTGCCCTGCACAATCAGGAAAACACCAATTGCAAGCGTCAGCGCGATAATAAAGAAGCCCGAGGCGGTAACAATCCCCCGCCCCAGGTATTCTTTCCGGAAACGATCCATTTTGCCGGTTCTCATTCCCTGAATTCTGCGCTCCGACGTTTCTGTGCAATTCTTTCCACCCGTAAGGTTTGTAACTGCTTCGCTCATAACTGTTCCTCTGTCGGAGTTTTCCGAATGTTTTTTACTGTGCTTCGTGAAACTTTACCGCCTCATCGCTCATCCTGGAGGATACGCCGTAGCCCATAGCCTCGATGGATTCGCCGAACTCATCGCCCATCATGTAGTTGATGAAGGCCTGTGCGGCATCGCTGCCCTCGCCGTTGGTGTACATGTGCTCGAAGCCCCATACCTTGTAGGTTCCGTTGTAGGTGTTCTCAAGAGTAGGTGCTACACCATCGATGGAAACCGTCTTGACGGTATCGTCATTGACAAGATAGGACAGTGCAACATATCCGATTGCTCCCTTGTTCTGCTCAACGGTCTGAAGAAGAGTGCCGGAATCATCGGTCTCAAGTGCTTCGTTGGAAGCCTCCTCTTCTCCGTTCAGTGCCCAGTTCTTAAACAGTGCTCTGGTTCCGGAAGAGCTCGGTCTGGTAACCAGAAGGATCTCCTCATCCGGTCCGCCGACTTCCTTCCAGTTGGTGATCTTTCCGGTAAAGATGTCAATCAGCTGATCCGTGGTCAGATCATCTACGCCAAGGTCTGCATTGACAACAGGCGCCATGGTAATGACACATACCTCATGATCTACAAGGCCTGCTGCGACAGAAGCATCCAGCTTCTCTTCTGCGAAAACATCCGAGTTTCCGATATCAATGGCTCCGTCTGCAACCTGCTTCAGGCCTTCACCGGATCCGCCGCCGTTTACCGTGACCGAGCAGTCAGGATTTGCATCCATAAACTTCTCTGCTGCTGCCTGTGCAAGAGGGAGCAGGGCGGAAGAGCCTGCTGCGGTAACCTCTCCGGTAACAGCCTCTGCTGCCTCTGCTGCGGCTGCTGCAGTGTCTGCTGCTGCCGTATCAGAAGCGCCGCATCCTGCAAGCATTCCCATAACCAGTGTTGCTGCTGCAATTGTTCCGGTAAGTTTCTTCCGTTTCATAATAATATCCTCCTCTATCAGGAATCGTTTTCTTATCCGACAGTGCCCATCATAAAGAGAGCGTGTTAAATCCATAACCCGCGAAATGTTAAAGCTATGTAAAGTTGTTCCCGGTGTCAGATGCCCCGAAAGACCTCCGATCTTTTCGCCCGCTGCTTTACCTGTTTCTTACATAAGCCTTACGTTTCTGCGATAGAGCTGTTTTTTGCGGAGCATTACATTAAGAGCAGATTAAGAGAGTTGTTATTTTAAGAAGATTTGGAAAATTACCAGAAAAAAAGATTCCGGCAGGGATTTCAATCATGAAATCCCGCCGGAATCAGAAAGAACCGGGTGATATTATGATGATGAAGACACAGAAAATACGTTCCAGTCTGTTTTGCACATTGCTTCTCGGATTTGCCGCAGGCTTTGTCCTCGGCGCCATGATCGTGCTGGTCATGCAGGAGGTACTCGGACTGCAGCCCGCTGTCAATGCGATCTTATTTGCATCTGCAGGCTGGTGCGGTATTCTCTTCTATTTTATAAAGCTCTTCTGCCTGCTCCTGCCCCGGAGCCGCAGCTGAATCTTTCAGACGCGGATTCTTTTCAGAAGCTGAGTTTTTCAGCAGCGGAGCTTTTCAGCAGCAGCGGTGAAAGACCGGAAGCCCATCCAGAGGCGCATCCACATGCACGGTCTGCCCGCCTTCATAGACCTTTCCGTCACGAATATCCGTCCAGCTTCCTTCCGGAAGATACACGTCACGCTCGAATTCATTCAGGTGCAGAATCGGAGCCACCAGATATTCCGAACCGAACATATACTGATCCGTCACCTCCCAGCACTTCGAATCTGCCGGAAATTCATAGAACATCGTACGGATCAGCGGTGAGCCGTTTGTGTGAGCCTCCTCATAGAGCTTTGCAATGTAGGGCTTCAGCTCCATTCGGATGTCATAATACTTTCTCATAATCCGGTAGTTTTCTTCTCCATAGCTCCACAGCTCATTGTCCTGCCCGGTATGAAGATAGCCGCCACCAAAGTCACGGTTATCCAACGGCGGAATGTTGTAGGGGCCGCGGTCTCCATGCATCCGGAAGACCGCCGAAAAGACAGCAAACTCGTACCAGCGGATCAGAAGCTGCTGGAAATCCGGATCGTTCACGTCATCCGTCATAAAGCCCCCGATGTCCGTCGTCCACCACGGAATCCCCGCAAGTCCCATATTCAGGCCTGCCTGCAGCTGATCCTGCAGTGACTCAAAGGTGCTCGGTACGTCACCGGACCAGAGAACATTTCCGTATTTCTGGCTTCCCGCCCAACCGCTTCGAAGCAGATTGACGACCGGCTCCTTTTGAAGCTCCGTCATCGGATCATAAAAAATCCGGCTGTACCACTGCGGATACTGACAGCTGCACTCCAGCGCCGATCCATTGATGTAGCGGTAATTGTCAAAATCATAAGCACAGTAATCCGGTTCCGAGTTGTCCAGCCAGAACGCATCGATGCCAAGGTCATAGTAGTTTTTTTTGCATTTCTCCCAGACATATTTTCTCGTTTCCGGATTGAAAACGTCGATCTCCACGCAGTCCCCCTGGTAGTCATAGGTCTGCTGCGCACCGCGCTCCGTCGAAATCAGCAGTCCCCGATCCATCATCTCCGCGAAGTTCTCGCTCTTGCGGTCCACAGACGGCCAGATGGAGACAATGACCTTGATGCCCATCGAATGAAGCTCATCCACCATCGCCTTCGGATCCGGCCAATAGGTTTTGTCAAACTTCCAGTCTCCCTGAAGCGTCCAGTGGAAGAAATCGATGACAATCATATCGATCGGAAGGCCCTCTGCCTTGTATTTTCTTGCGACAGACAGCACCTCCTCCTGCGTGCGGTAGCGAAGCTTGCACTGCCACAGTCCCATGAGATTTTCCGGGAACATGGGCGCACGTCCGGTCACCGCCGTATATTTTTCCAGAATTTCCTTCGGCGTATCTCCTGCCGTAATCCAGTAATCCATTTGCCGGGTTGCCGCTGCCTGCCACTCCGTGAGGTTCTTTCCAAAGGAGACACGACCGACAGCCGGGTTGTTCCAGAGAAACCCATAGCCCATGGAAGAAACCTCGAAGGGCACCGTGACCTGGGAGTTTCTCTGCTCCAGACTCAGAACACAGCCCTTCAAATCCAGGTAGGGCTGCTGATACTGGCCCATTCCGTAAATCTTTTCCCCATCGATGCTCTCAAATCGGACGTTCAGAGAGAAATCTCCGCCCGGGATTCCCTTCCACTCGCGGCTTCGGATTTTAAGGCAGCGGCTCTCCTTCCAAAGAGACCCGTCATAGAAGCTGAAATATTCACGAAGGAGCTGCTTTCCATCCTTATAAAAGGTAATGACGCCGGCAAAATTGACCGTGGCCGAAATCCGTCCGTTGGTGATCCTCGCAAGCTCCTTCTGATCCATCGTTCCATCACCGACCCAATGATCCTCCTCCGTGATTTCCACAATGGCCCTGGAGTCCCCCGGCTCCTCGGTCAGTGCCCAGTTCTCATCGTTGAGAGCCGCATGCCGCGTTGCACGAACGCGCAGGGAATCCTTTCCCCAGGCCTCAATACGGAGAATTTCTCCCAGATTTCTCGCTGTCAGAACGCCCTTTTCTGCTGTAAAAACCATAGCTTCCCCTCTCTTTCTTCTGCTCCGCGGCAGCATTTTATACGTTTTCGCTGCCGTGTTTCCGCACTTTTTGTAGCGGTTCTTCTGTTACAATGCTACCATAGAAATGTCTGTAATTCCCGTTTTGATTTTCAGGAGGTATTCATGTATCGATCTGTATCTTCCATCCGGCGAAGACTTATTGCCGTCTCCTCCGCACTCGCAGCCGCTCTCGTTCTTGCCGTTTCTCCTGTGCCCGGAAGCTCTCCTCTCACAGAAAAGACTGCTCTTTCCGGCAAAATTACGCTTTCCGCATACGCGGCAGAATCCGTCTTTCCTTCCGATTCTTCCACAAAGCTGATCTCCGATCAGACTGCAGGGAGCACCTTCGCCATTCTGGTAAACGCCAAAACCGGCAAGATAACCGCGCAGAAGAACGGTGACGCCTACATGTACCCGGCCTCCATGACCAAGGTCATGACACTTCTTGTCGCATCGGAGCACGTAAAGAACCTCACCGATACCGTCACCATCACGCAGGATATTCTGGATTACTGCATGGAGCATGACTGCAGCACCGTCGGCTTCGCAGCGGGAGAGAAGGTAACTGTCATGGATCTTTTATGGGGCACCATTCTTCCCTCCGGCGCCGATGCCGCAATGGCCCTCGGTCGGTATGTGGCAGGCTCGGATGCGGCCTTTGTCACGATGATGAATGACAAGGCAGCTGCGCTTGGGCTGAAGAATACACACTTTACCAACTGCATCGGTCTTTTTGATCCCGGCCATTACTCCACCTGCAATGACATCGCGGTTATCATGAATGCGGCAGCCGCCAGCCAGCTCGCCTTCACCGTTCTGGTGACGCCGCAGTACACAACGATTCCGACCGCAGTACACCCGCAGGGAATTACCGTGCGCAACCTGTTTCTTTCCCGAATCAGTCCTCTGAATAAACCGGGGATTGTTCTTGGTGCCAAGACCGGCTACGTCAACCAGTCACGCTACTGTGCCGTCAGCTACTTCGTTTCTTCCGGAAATGTACCTTACATCTGTGTGACCGGAATGGCTTCTTCCTCCATGAATGCCGTGCAGGATCATCAGAAAATCTATTCCGCCTACGCGCGGTAAACAGCATCTGCTGCCATCTCTTCGTACTGCCTCATGTACAGCTCGTGATAATATCCGTTCTGCTGCATGAGGCTTTTGTGTGTCCCCTGTTCAATGATTTTCCCGTTCCGGACAACCAGAATGACATCCGCATCCACAATGGTGGACAGGCGATGTGCTATCACAAAGGAGGTTCTTCCCCGGATCACGGTCTCGATCGCATCCTGGATCAACTTCTCCGTCAGTGTGTCGATCGATGCCGTTGCCTCATCCAGAACCAGAATTCTCGGATCCGCCAGAATCGCTCTGGCAAAGGAAAGAAGCTGCTTTTCTCCGGTGGAAAGAAGGTCTCCGCCCTCTCCTACCTCGGAGTCCAGCCCCTTTTCCATCTTCTCCACGACAAAGTCCGCATGCACAAGCCCAAGCGCCTGCATAATCTCCTCATCCGTGGCATCCGGTTTCCCGTAGCGCAGATTGTCTCTCACCGAGCCAGAAAACAGGTGCGGTGTCTGCAGAACATAGCCGATATTACTGTGGAGCCAGAGCTGGGAGCGGTCTCTTGCATCCCTTCCATCAATCAGAACGGCACCCTCCGTAGGTTCGAAAAAGCGGCAGACCAGGTTCACCAGTGTGGATTTTCCGGCCCCCGTTTCTCCTACAATCGCCACATTGGTTCCCTTCGGCACCTTCAGATTAAAATGCTCCAGAACATACTCTTCTCCATCCGGATAGCGGAAGGAAACATCCCGGAACTCTACATCTCCGTACAAGGGCTCCCAGTTTTCCTTCTTCGGATGGAAGGTGTCCCCGTAACGCTCTGTGACCTCACTCCGGTCTGCCACATCCGACTCTGTATGAAGAAGCCGCGTCAGTCTCTCAATGTTTACCTGAATGGCAATAAACGCAGAAATGGTCTGAACGATATTCTGGATCGGATCCATCATATTCAGCGCGTAGGAAAAAAATACCGACAGTGTTCCGATCTGAAGGACCCCCTCCATCGTGATACGGCCGCCCTTCCAGAGGACAAGCGCCAGTGCCGTCGCGCACATAAAGGTCACAAGCGAGGTAAACAATGCCGAATAATGAGTTGCCTTCACGGACGCCTCGCGCATTTCTTCCGTATCCTTCTCAAAATCCTTCCGGATACGGTCCTCAATCACAAGCGTCTTGACCGATCTTGCCCCCGTGATGCCCTCGTTAAAATTGCCCGTAATGGTTGAGTTGATCTCGCGGATTCTTCGGTTCAGCTTCACCAGCTTCTTCTGGAAAAAAGCAATCAGAACCACCGCAACGGGGACCAGTGCCAGGACATACATCGCAAGTCTTGCATTCACGGCGAGCATCACCGCAATCACGCACACGATATAGGAGCCGTTCCAGACCATGTCCATCATTCTCCAGGCCACCAGCTCACCGATTTTTCCGGTGTCGCTCATGACTCTCGCATGAATGTAGCCGACATTGTTCTGGTTAAAATAGGAGAAGGACAGCGTCTGCAGATGATTGAACGAGGCATTCCGCAGGTCCCGGTCTACCGACATCTCGATCTTGCCGCACTGATACGTGCTGACGAAATTGTCGATCACCTGAAGAACCAGAATCACCGCATAGGCCGCTGCAAACGGAAGGATGCCCTTCAGCGTCTCCTCTGCCACAAAATGATTCAGTGCATAGCTGTTGAACAACGGATACAGGGAATCGATCAGCGAACTGAGAATTCCCAGAATGATATTGATGATAAGAATCCGGCGGTAAGGCCGGATAAAAGGCCACAATCTCGGAATTCCGAAGAAGGGCAGTGAAATCTTCTTATTCTCTTCTGCCTGCATCGCAGACCTCCTCCATTACCTGCTGCCGCTCTGACGAACCTGCAGATCATAAATCTGCCGGTAAATTCCATCCTGCGCCAGAAGCTCCTCATGTGTTCCCCGCTGCACAATCCGTCCCTGATCCATCACAAGAATTTGATCCGCGTGCATCAGCGTGGTCAGTCTGTGCGCAATCAGAATCACCGTCGCAGAGCCGACATTCTCCCGGAGCGCCCTGCGGATTTCCGCATCCGTTTCCGCATCCACGGCCGACAGAGAATCGTCAAACACCATGACAGGCGGCTTTCGAATCAGCATCTGGGCAATCGCCGTCCTCTGCTTCTGCCCGCCGGAAAGGGTCACGCCCCTCTCTCCGACAAAGGTGTCATAGCCCTTGGCAAAATGTGTGATGGTTTCATCCAGTCTGGCAATCCTTGCTGCGGATCGCACCCTTGCAAGACGGGAGTGCTCGCCATCCTTCCCGTCTTCCGGCTCCTGGCCGCTCGCAATTGCGATATTTTCCTCCAGCGTTCTGGAGAACAGGAAGGGCTCCTGCAGGACCATGCCGATATTTCTTCGAAGCCAGTCCGAAGAAATGTCCGCGATGTCCACACCACCAATCTCGATCCGTCCGTTTTCCGGAGAGAGCGGATACAGACGGTCAAGGAGATACATCAGGGTAGATTTTCCGGAGCCGGTTCCTCCCAGAATTCCGACCGTGCTCCCCGCCGGAATGGTGAAGGTGACGTCCTTCAGTACCTCAGAGGAGCCGTTTTCATACTGATAAGACACATGCTGAAACGAAATATCCCGGTCCATGGGAGGCATCTTGGCATCCTTTTTATCCTGCTCTGTCTCCGAATTCATGATGTAACGCAGGCGGTCGATGGAGATTCCCGCCTTGGACATATCCGCCACCACACGGCCAAGCGAGCGGACAGGCCACGTCAGCATGGAATTGTAATAGATAAATGCAATGTACTGTCCCGATGTAATCTGTCCGCGGACACAGAAAACTGCGCCGATCACGGTGACCAGCATCACCTGCAGACCGGAAATCAGATCACTTGAGCACCAGAACGCAGAGAGCAGCTTCATCAGCCGGATCCACATCGCCGTGTAGCTCCGGTTCTGCTTCTCGAAGCGCTCCCTTTCATAGATCTCACGCCCGAACGCCCTCACCACACGAACTCCGGTCAGATTCTCCTGCGCAATGGCGGAAAGCTTTCCCTCCTCCTCATCCGCATGCTGAAAGGCATTCCCGATTCTCCGGTGAAAGAAAAGCGAATACAGAATGATAATCGGGAAAAAGGCGGCAGAAACCGCCGTCAGGGTCGGATGAATCCGGTTCATATAGTACAGCGCAAAGGACATCAGAATCACAATTCGAAACAGACTGGTAAGCTGCTCCGAGACAAAATTCTTGATGGTCTCCACATCCGATGTACACCGCTGAATGATGTCTCCTGTGTGATTCTCGCTGTGCCACGCAAAAGGGAGATGCTCAATGTGATCAAACAGCTGATCGCGCATTCTCTTGACCAGACACTCCGCGCCGAGTGAATTCAGCAGCCGATTCGCATACCGGCATGCGTTGGCAAGAAGCGCCACCACGCAGACAGCCGCCGCAACGAGCCACAGGTGATTCCGCAGACCCTCGGCACCTCCAGAAGACTCGATCAGGGCCCTGGCAGGTCCCGTCAATGCCGACGGCTTGCTGTCAATCACCGAATCTACGGTGTAGCTGATGATCTTCGGATTCAGAAGATCAAGAACCGAGGTCAGACAGGCGAAGACAATGCTGAGTACAAACCACCGCTTGCTTCCCTGCAGAAAATGCCACACCATCCCGCTCCTTGTCGGAAAGTTCTGTTCACTGCGAATTGTTGTCTGCCTCACAGGCCGGATCTTTTTCATATTCGTTCTCATGTTCCTCACAGTAATATCTTCTTCCGTTCGAATCGGAAGCAACCTTTGTCCCCTTGTTCAGACAGTTGGAAACGCTGCAGTAATGCGGAAGCCGTTCATCGTCGGTATCATTGTAAAAGGCCATGTTTCCCTTTTCGGCCAGCTGCACGCGAAGGCGTCTTCGAAAGCCCTCCTTGATGGCTGCAAGCTTCTCCTCATCGCCGACGCTCGTCCAATGCCGGGTTCCCTCCAGTGCCGGTTTGGGAAGAGCGACTTCCTCTTCCTGGTCTTCCTTCTCCTCGTCTCCCTCTTCTTCCTGGCTGAACTCCTGATCCGAGGCGTCATCCTCTGCCTCTGCAACCTTTGCAGCTTCCTCCTCCGCACGCTGCGCATCCCGGATCATCTCCTCATCGCGGGTTGTTTTGTAAACCTTGCGTGTGGTCAGATTGCTGTAGTCCGGAGAAAACTGAGCTTCCAGAAGAACCGCTCCGTCCTCATTCTCCGTTTCGGATCCATAGTAGGTAAAATACCATGTGTCGGCATCACGCACCTGCTCCAGGCTGTAATCATAGGAAGCTGCTCCAAACCAGGCCGGATTCAGATCTCCCACACAGCGATCCTCCTGCAGCTTCACTGAAATTCCCTCATCCAGGCGTCCGGGCACAATCACCGAGTGCATCCAGAGATAGCTCACCACTGCATTCGTCTTTTTCCCGGTAATGTCCGTATAGGGAGATCGGTACACGCGGTCCACTGCGGTGTCCAGAATCGCAAGAAGCTCCTTCGCATCCTTGTAGTCCCCGACCTTTGCAAAGAGCGTCTTCGCTGTCTCAAAATCATAAATCAGGAGTGCATTCCTCGCCATGTTGTAGCGGACCTCCCGCAGTCTTTCGTAGGAATCCTGATATTCCTCTGTCTGCGCAAAGCCGGTCTCTGCATCCTCCAGCTTCCCGATGGCTTCCAGCCTGACCGCCCTTGTGTAACAGGCCTTATCCAGAAGCTCCTCTGCCTTTCCGAAGCTCCCTCCGTCATACTCTCCAAGCTCTGTCAGAAGAGAAATGGCGGTTTCAAAATCATTTTCCGAAATCCGGGCATCTGCCTCCGCAAGTCGTGTGTTCTTTACCTGGTCCGGGCTGTCCTTGTAATCGACAAGCTCCTCGTAAGCCGCAGCAGCTCCTTCATAGTCGCCCTGCTCTCTTAAGTAAGAGCCTTTTTCGTATCTCATTTCCGGCACCCGCTCTGCTGCATCCGCAAATCCGCCGAGAACCGCCAGCCTGCCTCCCAGATCATATTTCCTCGAGATTGCGGCAAAGCCATCCGCCGCCTCATCGAACTGATTCTCCCTTGCAAGTGCCTCCGCTTTTCTGTAATCCCGCATGGGGAGAAACAGAAAACTCACCAGATACACGGTAATTCCTGCTGCCAGCGCAAGAATGACGATAAGTAAAATAAGTCTGGCCTTCTTTTTCATCCGATCTTTCTCCCTCCGAGCCTTCGCCCTCGTGCCGTACATGTCAGGATAAACAGCTGCTGCGTATGACGATAGAAACAATATGTCCCTGGCAGTATATGAAACACTACTGTCAGGGACATGCTTTCTTCAGGCTTTTGCTGCGGCTCAGTTCAAAGTAACCGAGTCCCAGGTATCGCTCGGAATCAGGGTAATATAAGTCTTGCCGGGATTCAGCGTAATCTCCTTGCCGTTTCCGTCATAGTACTTCGTGATTCCGCCCTCACTGGTCTTCGACCAGGTAATCGGGATTGCCTTTCCGTTCGTGCAGTAATAGCCGGGCTGTACTTCTGCAATGCAATTGTAAATCAGATACCCGTGCTCGTCATACTGCGTAAAGGTGCAGTCCTGAATCAGTACATTCTTAAAGGTAACGGTCTTATCATTTCCGCCATCCTTACAAACCGAACCGAATTCGTAATAATCATAGGTATTCGTATCCGGATTGTATTTCAGCTGTGAGCTCGTGTTGTGGAACGGGAGGCTGATGTTTGCTGCGTCCACCGAATTCTCTGCGTCGTCCAGCGTAACCTCTTCGCCCTGATAAGGAGCAAACTGGAAATGATCTCCGCTCTGTTTCCTGTCATCGTAGTTTCTGGAATAGCTGGAGTTGGAGAAGTTCTTGTCCAGATCGCCGGAAAGACAGAACTCCGTAAACTCCGTAGGTTTTCCGTTCTTTACACGGGAGAAGGTTCCGGAAAAATGATACGGATACCGTCCCATATAAGGATCAATATAGAAAGGACCGCCGTCATGGCACAGAACCGCGTCCCATTCCTGACCAAGCAGGATGTTCGTCGGACGGATGGAACGAATGCTTCCCACCTTCTCGATGGAGCCCCAGTCCTTGAACAGGCACATCAAACGTGTAATGCGGTTGTTCGCCGTAGAGTTCATCAGCTCATACATAACGTCACAGTCTGAAATGCCGAAATGAGGAAGCGCTCTCTGGTCATTGTCCACCATGATGGCAACCGGCCGCTGATCCTCAATCTCCTTGCTGATCGGCTCTCCGGTCAGCTCACTGTAATACATATCATCCGGAAGGACATAGGCTTCCTTCTCTTCCTCGGCCGGCTCCTCTTCCTGCTGGCTCTGTCCAAGATCATCCGGATGTGCTCCGTCCGGAATCGACTCAAATCCGTGCGCCGAAATTCCTTCCGATGCACTATCCCCACATGCCATAACGGACATCGCGGTCATCACTGTCAATACTACTGCAAGTACTCTCTTCTTCATGATACTCCTGTCTGAATCTCAAAAGCGAATGTTATGAAAATATAATTTCCCCACAGGGCTTTTGCTGTTTATTGTACCGCAAAAGTGCATCCGTCGCCATATGAATCTGCCGGGATATACCGGAGGACGTTGATGCATAGCTCCAATGCTTTCCGCAAAGAACGCTTTCCCCAATCCCGCTCATCATGAGCGCAGACATTTGCAAGGGAATCGGCAGTGTAGAGAATCTGGCCAAAGACTGCACCGCGTTT
>SAMEA104315423__coassemble_1659_pt1 | contig 81169 bp, 118 predicted proteins | sample SAMEA104315423__metabat2_low_PE_040 | metagenome-assembled genome bin SAMEA104315423 (sample SAMEA104315423) | gut metagenome | biome: Monkey gut; feature: monkey-associated habitat; material: faeces | place: China | collected 2013 | reverse complement strand
GATTCCCGCCGGGGAAATTCATCCTGTTTCGACAGAATTGCTCAGCAGGGATGATCCCCGCCGGAGAAATTCATCCTGATTTGAAGAAATTTCTGTGTAGGGATGATTTCCACCGGAGGAATTCATCCTGATTCGACAGAATTGCTCGGCAGGGATGATTCCCGCCGGGGAAATTCATCCTGTTTCAAAGAAATTTCTGTGCAGGGATGATTTCCACCGGGCAAGCGCCCTGTTTAATGGAAGTAGCACGCATCCCCTTGCTTGCAAATGTCAACTTTCTCCAGTTGACCTCCTTTTTTCGTAAAGTTTTCGAACACCGTATGTCCCATTATATCCGACTTTCTTCACTGCTTTTGCCAGCTTTGATTGCAAGGCGAACACATTTTCTTTTCCTTCGCATAAAATCGTAATCCCGCCGTTCTCTTCGACGATTTCTTTGCCTCCAATGTTAAGCGCTCTGATCTTGCAGATTATCTCCTCCTTATTCAAATCCGCCTCCCGTTTCAAGAAAATAAATCTCCTTCCATGTAAAAGTCCCACGTGTCGTTACTGCAATATGCGTATAGCTTTCGAGGACTCTGGCAGCTACCGGAACTGTGACTTCCTGTTTTTTTGTAACGAGTCTTTTCTCCGGGATGAATACTGTGCTTCCAGCCGGTTTTGTCCGCCTGAATCTTTCAACATCGTATATCGTAGAAAAGTTTCTTGCTAATGACATTCATATTTTCTCCGTTATGAGTCTCTACCTATTTTAATGCTATCCAATAACCAGTTTCTTTTTAAGCGCCCGAAACACTTTCTCAGCACTATATAGACTCATTTTCCTGGTTCCGTTCTCCCAATGCGTTATGGAGCGGATCGTTACTCCAGCATCTTTTGCAAGTTTAGACTGTGAAATCCCCGCATCTTTTCTTGCTATTTTTAAAACTCTCCCGAGATCATCTGCATTATGAATGACGATTCGGTCATTTTCTTCGTTCAAAAGATATACCTCCATTCCTCCACATCATAAGGACCGATCAGATGACCTTCCTCTGCAACCTCAAAATATCCAGTTCCGAGATCTTCAAAGTCAATCCAGCTCAGAATTTTAAAAGAGCAAAACTCTCCTGCAACTTTTGCAATAACAGGATTCGCATCTGGGTGAATGTCGGCACGGATCCAGCCGTTTTTCTCCTGTTCCAGGGCTTTTATGCCTTTCTGGATTGCCTCGTAGAGTCTTTTATTTGTGATTGAAAATATTCTTCCTTCCTCTTTAAGGACGGAAATTGCTTCTTTCGTAGTCATACACGCCTCACTTTGCAGCTTCATGAATCAGAAAACAGAAAATCACTGTCGCGCAAATAAGACCAACAACCGTCACAACAGTATCTCCAATGCTCATGACTCCCTCCCAAAAAATACATTTCTCACATCAATAACTGTCATCTTCTTATATCCCTTTATATCTGCCGGCTTCTTGCAGCATAAAAAGGTTCTGCAAATCAGTGGTCTGGCAGGGTAGATCGTACACTTCTTGTCTTTCTTCGAGTAATCCAAAAACGGGCATGTGGCATCCAACCAGGAGTCTTCAGCAAGAACATTGTCAACGTGTTTGCATTCGTGGATATCATTATCTGCCATATACTTTCTGATTCTGCCAATCTCTGCATCCGTCATCGGCAAGAAGTTTGAACAGCAGTTTCCACAGCCGGAACAATGACCATTTTTCGTAAAGTCATAATTTCCATGCTTTGCATCATCAATTACATTCTTAATCGTACCGATCATCTTTTTACTTCCTCAATGCAAGACTGGATTAACCGATTGCGATCATCAATGTACTCGTTCGCAAAAATTTTTCGGCAGTTATTTCCGAACGCCTCGATCATAAACGGGAGATTGTCATTTACAGCATCAAATACAAGTCCATGTTCCTTACACCATTCAACTGCTTCTTCGACCTGTTTGTCACTCCGCGATGTCCAGAGAATCAACTTGTCTCCACCGGCCTGTTTTCTCTTCAAATAATCGATCAGGGCCACATTTGGTGAACCGATTTCCGGCCATGCATTTTCACACAGTGTTCCATCAAAATCTACTGCGATAATGTACGGATTCTTCTTTCTTTTCTCTTCAATCATTTTTCACCTCATCAATTACACAAACGGAAGTTCTTCGTCAATGCCGTCCGGAATATTCATAAATCCGTCAATGGGCGGTGTTCCCTTCTGCGTCTCCTTCGGAGCCGTGTTCTGTGCTACATCGTTCGCCGCTTTGTTTTCGCAAAACTCCTGTTCGTCTGCAATGACATCCGTGGTATAAACCTTCTGCCCGTCCTGTCTGGTATAACTGCCAGTCTGGATGTGCCCGGAAACAGCTACCTTCATCCCCTTGTGCAGATACTTTTCAGCAAACTCGCCGCCTCTCCCAAAGGCTTTGATGCTGATAAAGTCAGCGTTCTGCTGTCCTTCTACCTTCTTCCCTCTGCGCTCTACCGCAAGGCGATAGGATGCGATACACATCGGCTGATCTCCCTGCGTGTATCTAACCTCCGGGTCTGCTGTCAGGCGACCGATCAATACTACTTTATTCATGCTTTTATCCTCTCTTTCTGTATTTTTCTATATCTTCTGGATTTGCCAACTTACAAAATCGCCATGGATAAATAGCAGTTGCATTGCTATGATTTTCATCCGTACCAAATGTGCGATATTGGATCGCGCCCATTGGAATGTATATAGCGAATTTCGACCTCGTCCCAATATTACGAGAACCTATATTATTAACCAAAACATCAGTATCTAATGGAACTCTACTCCAATCAATATCATTATCCCAGTCAATTTCAGGCTCTTCGCATTCCCTGCAAAGCCACTCAAGCTTTTTTGTGTCGCACGTTGCATAGTCGTCGGGAAGAAACTTGCATGTGGCGCACCCTATTTCTTCGCAAGTGGCTATTTTCCTGCCATCAAACGCGAACGTTCCAACTCCGATCTCTCCAATTTTATCTTTGTATTTTTCAATGCTCAGCATCGTTTTTCTTCTCCCAGTACACTGGATTCTCTTCGTACACATCCGTCACCAACTGCATGATCTTTTTCACCGCCTTTTTCGTTCTGCCGGTCTGTTTGAAATACAACCTCAGCGAATGCACGACATTCATAAATTCCGCATTGACTCCAATTGACGGGCAGTCTGTCCAGCGTCTGACAGACACGAGTTGATATTGTGGATTTTTGCCACAGAGTGGCAGCTCAACATAAAACCCCTTTTCAATTTCTGAACCTTTATGTGGAACATGCTCTTTGTCGAAAAATACTACATTATCCGGAACGTCTGCATCTAAATGTATGTCTTTGTGATCAATGTAAAACGCACAATGATAAGATAATGTTTCCTTTGCGTCTACGATTACATCTTCGTTCGGCGGCGGTAATACCTCATCGGGGCGATACCATGTATGTGTGTGCTGAATTTCCACTGTGTATTCAACACCATCCATTTTTCTAGGCTCTTTGCTCATACTTCTTCCTCATCAAAATCTGAGCACTTATACCCATCTCCCATCAACGCACCAAATCCCATCCTGATGTCTGATATACAGCTATCGAGATGCTCCATCTTAAACCGCATCAGCCTTATGTCCGTATCGAAATGTGTTAGCCTTGACATTGCAATAAAAGCTCCTGTATGGAGATCAAAAGTATCATTCTTGCTGCATACCGCGCTTGCCGTTTCTCCGGTTTCAAGATCCTTAACCGTGACCGTATCTCCGTCTCTGTAGACTACGATGCGAGGCGGTGTTTTCTTTGACTTGACCTTCTTCTCTGGCTCCGACTTTTCTGGTTCTGCTTCATCCGCAAGCCACTCTTTCGCATCCTTAATGCAATGCTCACGTTTAAAAATGCAGTCAGAACACGGTGTGCCTTGACACAGATCCACATCACCGTTTTTTCTTACCGCAATGTGGCGTGCAATTTCACTTGCCGGCAAATCTCCAAGCCCAAGCTCATCGAATCTCTTTTTGTTTTTCTCTCCGTTTGTCATTACTTCCCCTTTCTACTGAGCATTTCCCTTACATACTCTTCAATTGTCTGCCTTTTCATTTTCCCCCTCATTCGACCTCGCCTTGTTAAAGATTTTTTCCGCTACTATTGCTCCGAAAATAGAAAGAGAATGTGCTTCTTCTAAATCCGCATCAAGGTCCGCTATTGTGCTGGAAATAGTGTCTAAAAATTCCAGTCTGGAAATTGTTACATAGTCTTTTTTTGCTTTTTCATTATTCTTTTTGCACCATTTTTCATACCAAGAAGCCATGTTCATTCCTCCTTCCCATCGCTCCAATCTATGCGCTGCCTACTTCTCAACATGCAGAACAGCAATTCCGTAGCCGACCTGTTCCTTGGGCCTAATCTACAATTTTTAACAGCTCTTAATTCCCAATCATTAAACTCTCCTTCGAATGGTGTTGGCTGAATAAATTCATCATCCATAGTCCTTCTGCAAGGGACTGCAACCAAAAAGCCGTAATATTGCGAGGATTCCGGATGATGCTCAAGCAAATATTTGCTGATTTTCCCACTAAGTTGATCATCGAGAATACTCTTGTAACATTCCATGGTTGTCACAATATAGTTCTTTTCTCCGAAGAAGTTGAGTCCATGTCCGCTGTATAGATCTTCTTTGCAACTTTTCACTTCGTAGCAGACGAAGATTCCTTTTTCAATTCCGGATATGGACATCTGATTTTCTGGGACGAACTGCATGAAATCGATACGTTTCCCATGATCTGTCCACGGATCAATACTAACTTCGCGTGCATAATACTTTCCTGCCCCAGAAAGTCTATTTGCAACAAGAATATCGCCAAGAGATTTAGTAATATCCTTTCTATTCATCACTTTTCTCCTTGTACGGCTCCGGAAACGGCATCCACGCGGTTACCACTGACTTAAAACAACGTTCTGTGACTTCAAGGTATCTCCATTTTTGATCATCATTCATAAATGCAGTCGTCACCGCATTCGCGGATGTAGTGACGATGACTGTTTCATACAGTTTTGGTAATCTCACCTCTACCGGAATCCATCTAAAATCACTCATTGTTTTCCTCCTTGTACGGCTCTGGTAAAGGCATCCACGCGGTGATTTCTATCCCTCTTATACGTTCTCCTTCGCATTCTCCGTATTCTGCTAGAATGTCCTGTGTAGTGCTTGAGTACCAATACCAATCTTCGTTATAAAAAACAGCCGCTCCGGTAAATGGAACATCTTTTATGCTTTTGTAATACGAAGGTGGATTCGGATTCACCCATGTAATAATTACTTCATCCAGATTTTCCGGCAATCTCTCCGTTACCGGAATCCATACAAAATCACTCATCCTTCACCTCCAGCTTGATCCTCGTCTGAACACAGCCACCTGATGAATTGCAGATCGCACGGTATATGATCTTTTTCAGCGGCTTTATGAAGATCGCAATTTGCACATTTCACGTTTTTACACTCGTCCAGTCTGCCGTTTACTACCGCCGGATGTGCAAAGCCCGGAGGCGTTGCACTAACCACCTCTTCAAAACTGTATTTTTCAAACCGCTTCATTTTCCTTCCAGCTGCTTCATCCTCTCTCAGCCTTTGTGCCGCTTCGCGCATAAGGCTGCTAAAGCTATCAATTGGCATACCCATCACTTTACTCCCAAGGCGATACTCGTAGCCGAAGGAATAAAGGCGAAAAAGCCTGTCTGAAATTTCTTTGTTGGATTTTTTAGAAAAATCCTCATTGTGAATTTCTTCATGCTCCTTGCAGTCAGCTTCATTATCAAATTCAAGCCCACAATACTCGCAGGCAAATACCGTTTTCTTATTCATCTTCTACCTCCGGTTTGATCCCACACGATGCTGTATACCCTATCCCGGCAAGCATCTTTCTCAGCTTCTCCATGGCCTTCGGCTTGAGTGCATCCGCAAGCGGCATATAAGCTACTACCACGCCGTTAGATACCTCTGCCTTTAAGCCCTGATTTCTTAGATAAGCCGCTGTGTCTTCCTTGCTGACTTCATTTCCGATCATTCCGTTTTCTCCTTGCTGATCTGCTCAATCTTGCGCTGTATGTACCAGGCCGCTTTCTGCAAGTCCTCGACCTCTTTGCTCTGATCTTTCTTGCCTGCCCGGCTGATGTACTTAACAGCATTTTCAAGGCAGAAACCAAGCCCTTTGTCTTCGATGTAGTCGATCACCTCAATCTTTCCATCGGTGTAGTGGGATGGATGATTAACCGGATCGTTTTTGTTCTCTTCCTTTTCTGGATCTGCTTCGGAATAGAGCCAGAAAAGGAATTCTTGATTACAGCCATTACAGCCTGCATGGTATTTATGTAAATTACACACATTACAATCTAAACCTTTACAGCTAACCAGCTTCCCATCTACAATCGCAGGATGATTGTATCCATCCGCTATGGTTAATATCTCTTCAAGACTATGCTTTTCAAAATGCTTCATTTTCTCTCCTTCCAGTTGCTACAACCCTTCTCTTTGCTTGCCTTCTTTGTGCTGTATACCTCACAATCTACAAAGGATGTTATTGGCATGTTATGGTGTCTTTTGTAGTAATTTCCGTACAAGCAGGTTCCGCATGTCTTTACTTTTTCCACTGTTCCTCCTTCAAAACATATTGACGTATAAATCTATCCGCATACTGCGGATGCATCAGCGACCGCTCAACCTTTCTTGTTGTGCTCTCTGTCCCTTTTTGCCCATCTATCGTCCTTGGTTTCACGTACTCGATCGGCTCAAATACAAGGTTCTGCTCCGGCTTGCAATTCAAAAACCAATATTGCGTTGGCTTTTTGTAGTAATCTCCATTTTCAGTTCTGTCTGTGTCGATCAAAGCTGGTTTCATGCGCCAATATGTCCGCAAGTAATGCGGTTGTGTGTATGGGTTTTCGATGATCATCCGGAATCCCTTTCTCAAGCAGATAATGGTCATCTCACTCAGCAAGATATACAGTTCGTTCAGTTCTTTTTGTAGCGAGATACTGCACTCTAATTTCTGTATGTCAGTCCATTTCTTCTGCTGAAATGCTTCGCCTCTCATCATCAAAGGGATTTTTGCTTCGAACCTGGTACAAGGGAAAAACGCCATACAGATATCATCCTTCCCAATCTGGTCAAATATGCTCGGCTTTCCTTCGTACCCATGCTCGATCTCTGAGAAGATGTCCACAACATGGTCTGTCTGGCCGAAGTCATTTAGAATGTCATAATCTTCTGCTTCAACACCATATTTGCGAAAGGCATTCTTGAAAGTCCCAGACTGCTCAAAAAGACAAAACGCTTTCACATCGTCCCCTTTCTGTACGGTCCGTACACCATGTGATGCTCCTGCATGGATCCATACAGGCCGCAGATGTAGCACCGATCTTTTCTGTTCCCGTCAATGATGCTCTGCATTATATCTTTTAATCGCCATCCGGACCGCATCCCCAGTCACGCCCAGCGCCTCCCCTGTTTTGTCCCACGTGAACCCGATCTCCCGGAGCTTGATCCCTCTTTCGATCTGCTCTGTGCTGAGCTTGCAGTGTGCAGCTCCTCCTCGTGCCCGTGACTTCTGCAGTTGCTTCTCCTGCCGCTTTGCGCTCTTCACGATCCCCGCAGGAAGTGCGGGGATGTACCGGTATTCCTTTGTCGGAGGGAGCAGCGTACCGGGCAGATTGATATTTCTTACCATCGCTGTCATCTTCCTGTGCTCCCCCATCCGCTGCAGTCGCGTCCGCTTTCAGACGGGTCCAACTGCTTCACTTCGTCCAACGTGCACAGAAGCACCGGCTGCACGACCATCTGCACCACCTTGTCGCCCCTCTCGAAGTGGTAGGGCTTGTGGCTGTGGTTGATCATCATGACCTTTACCGTTCCCCGGAAACCGCTGTCTATGACTCCGCCCATGCTGCACACGCCGTGATTGACCATAAGGCCCGACTTGCTTTCCAGCTTGCCGTAGTACCCGATCGGGATCTCCACATGCACCTTCAGGTCCACGACACGCTGATCCGAGTCAGATCCTGCAGGGCCAAGGTCAAAGGCCTCCGGTGTCCGCAGGTCAAATCCCGCATCGTCAAAGTGTGCTCTCTCGGGAGCATAGGCTCCCCCATCCAGCATGTATTTCATGTTTTTTTCTCCATATCGTATCCAGTACTTTCTTTAGCCCCAGGTATCAGAAAATCTCGACTCCAAGAATCTCCGCCGCCTTTTCAACTACACCTTCAAAGTTTTCGCCGTCGGCATCTTCCCATTCCTGGGAAAGACCAGCGAGATTACAAAGCTCTCTGCAATCGTCATGATCCCACTCCTGAGATTCTCTGATTCTCTTTGCTACTTCCGCTTCTCTTCCTTCCATTTTGTTCCCTCCTGTTTCAGAAATAAGATATATTTGTTTTACGAACGTACTATAGTATATTTCTACAATTTGTAAATAGTTGTACGGATATTTATTCATTTTTTTTCGTTCGTTTATGGCACGAAAATAAAGCCCTCTTCAAGGCATATTTTCTTTTCTCTCGATAGCTTTGAGATATGACTCCGTTCTTGTTTTCCCGGATGCCTTATTCAACCAGTCTTTCATGTCATTCTCGCTCTGGAAGACTCCGACAAGGCCTTGTCCGTCTTCTCTGTTGTCGTATACAGTGAATCCTCCCTCGTCCGTATAGAAAAGAGCATTTCTTTTTACTACCCTCTGCACTTTGCGCTGCAATCTTGGCATTCCATCAATGAGCCGGTTCATGTACTCCCTGGATACTCTCACGTATCCTACCTTTTCCAGTTTCAGCTCATATCCCATCGCGCCGAGCAATTCAACGAAACGGCTTACTTTCAAATCATCCGATTTCGCAATTTGCTGCCAAAGACTCTGCCTTTTTCCGCCATCAACATAATCTGCGATGATGGACTGGTTGTATTTTTCTGCTTCCATTATTTCGATAAAGACTTCTTTTCCGTTCATTCATTCCTCCTGAAACCATTCCGGATGATGCTCAAAATAGGAGTAATTCTTCCCTCTTCCGAAAATGATGTGGTCTGTCAACGTAACATCCAAGATTTTCCCGGCCTTAATAAGTCTTTTTGTCACCTTGTCGTCGTATCTACTTGGCTCAGGATTTCCGGATGGGTGGTTGTGCCCGATGATAAAATTCGTACAGTTTGCCAGAAGTAAGGTCGAAAATAGCTTCTTGAGTGGTACCTGGGCCATATCTGAGTCTCCGTCTGACAGTCTTGAAATCACCCCGACAGTTTTTCTTGGGCTTAAACCGATAAGATACACGCATTCATACGGTTCTTCTTTCATTATCTGATTGACGTAATCAATCAGAATATCTGGTGAAGTAATCTCTGTCGTACTATATTTTACTGTTTTTTCGCAAAGTTTGATTCGAACTGATTTGATGTTGTATGTCTTTTCCTGTATCTCCATAATAACTCCAGCTCTCCATGTATGCAATAGTATTACGTCTTTTTTGCCCTATTTTTCATGCATAAACAAGTTCCCCAAAGATTGCATACTGGATAATGCTATCTGCATCATTCGCATCAATGTTTGCAGGATCCACTTCGTAGCCACCATCAAGTTTGCAGATTTTCCCATCGCTATCATTCAAGAAAAGCTTCAATCCGCTCAAGAACTTCTCCTTGTTAAGCAAATATGTCTCCTCTGCCTCCATGTCGTGAAGAAGCAGTTGTCCGCCGCGGCTGATCTGATCGCTTGCATACTCTCCGAGATATTCGCCTACAACCCTTGCTTCATCACACCAATATGTGATGCCTCCTTCCAATGCGCAGGCCATAATGTCGTCAATGTCCTCGGCATTTACTTTGATGTTTTTCCCTTTGATTTTCATGTATTATTCCTCCTGTTATTTGTCCCAATAGAAATCATCTGGACGGATAATCTCGTACTTGCCGGTATCTTTTCGGAAAATGTATTCCACATCAGTTAAAGCTTCTTCTGCAGTGACTTTGGTTGCGTTGATGTTACGTGTATGGTTCTTGTTCTCCTCAATCAATCCCTGATCGTATAGCCTGAGCGCAATGATTTCGTGAATGCTGGACGGGAAGATCAACAAATCCGTATTCCAGATCTCAGCAAGTTTTGTAAGCCACGGCTTCGCATCCATCAGGATATCCGCTCCGTGTAAGCCTTTTGCCTTCATTACAACGGTAATTGCCTCTGAAATATGCTCTTCCGCCTCATCAAAGTTTCTTAATGCCTCTCCTTTTAGAAGACCGTAAAGCGGTGCAATCAGCACCCCGTTTTTCTTAATTTCGTCAATTCTTTTTTCTCTGGCTTTTTCCATTTCTCTCAGAACGACGGAATCCTTGCTGACAAACTCCCCGTTGTCTTCAAATACTGCCAGAAGATCCAGTTCTTCGATCCAGAGAGCTGCATAATCCTTTTCCCCGGACTCAATTTCTTTTCTTATCGCTTTTGATGCGAGCATAGCTTTCATTTTTATTTCCTCCGTGAACGATTTATCGTTCCATTCATGCAACAATAATATTGTACTTCTCAGAAAACTCATGGTCTGCGATCATCTCGCAGAAATCATCTATGATTGCGTTTCTGGAATACTTTCTCTTCCAGTCATTTCTGGAAACTCCGATCATCTCGCTGACCATCCACTTTCCCTGGTAGCGGACAACGCACTCCAGGTTATCTGTCTGGTAGTTGTAGCGGAATCTCCGCCCGTTTGCCTTTTTGATCATGCTGTACTTTTTCATGCCATTTCCCTCCTTTTTACTTTACTACGAAAAGATATGCGGGCATCTTTTCGTATTCGTTACTGACGAGATCCTTATACTGGCTGTTGATTTCGAGCAAGCCGGCCAAAGAGCATCCGGCTTTCTGGAAAAGCCATGCGGTTTCAACTGCGCTGCTCCAGGTGGAAGAGAAGGTGAAGGCTTCAATGCCGTATTTCTTCATGCAGGCCACCAGGCCTTCGACCTCGTCATCGCGGATGGTGTCGTTCAGGTCGATGTACTCGTTGCCGCAGTCCTTGGCGATTTCATAAGCTCTCCAGATGCGCTGCTCTGCGCCGTTTAAGTCATCAATCTTTTCGGCTGCCTTCTTGTAAAGGTTTCTTGCTGCATCCTGCTCAACCGTGTTAGTTGCTGCGGCGTAAGCCTTCTTTGCTTCCTGGATTCCGGAATAAATTTCTTCGAAAATGTTCATCTTGCTCTCCCTGTTTGTTTTTTGTTTATTTGTTTTTACAATTATACTATATCACATATTTCATATTTGTAAATAGTTTTATTGCTTTTTTACATTTATTTTCGTTCACTGTGCCATCTGTAATAAATAGCTAGGATCGTTTTTGAAAATAAATCCGTGAACAAACTTTGAATAGTACCCTCCGAGGTCCTTCATTTTCTTCTTCTGTGCCAGGTACTCATCTCTAGTCAATTTTTCAACCAGTTTGACTACGAAAATCGTTTCTCCAGTTTTTGTATGTACCGTCTTCTCAACCGAATATCCAGTGTCTCCTATTTCTGCAACTTCATCAGGATTCTGTACCTTGACTTCATTCTTTTCTTCCGGAATTCTTGCCTTTCTTTCCACAACCTTGAATTTTCTGTGATCAACAGAGACACCAAAGTAGTAAAAGTTAGTGTCAAAGTAATCAATCATTCCGTCAGAGTCATCATAGTTGTAGGAGTTGACAAGAGAATCGATGTCATCAAACATCGCCTGTACATCTTCTCTCAGGATCTCATGAAGCTTCCCACTTGCATAAGCCTCAGCGATTTCCTGATTTGTGGGATCCGACGGATCGTTTGGCATTCTTGAATTAATATTCGTAAAACTCCACTCTGCTCCGTATCTCGCGATGTATCTCCAAAGATCATGAATATCATCATCGCTCAGCTCACTCGCCTTCTTTTCAACTTCAAACGGCGCCTGTGTCAGGCTGATCGTAAGCTCCCGGCACATGGATGCATAATGAGTCCGAATTGAAAAGCGAAACGTAGGATACTTTTCTTTTACGTACCCACGAGCAATTTCAGCTATTTCTTTCAGAGAGAGCTTGGGGTCATAGTTGCTTCCTTCCCAACCATTCTGCGTGTAGAAATGCCTACGGCTGCTCTCTGCGGTTTCATCCGTCTTTTCTCCTGTAGCCTTTTCATGGCGATCTTTCCAGATCGGAAAGAGATAGCTGTACTCGACGTTGATCTCCTTCATAACTTCCAGTGATCCGCCGACATCGGGATGATTGGAAATTGCAAGAGCCCTAAACTGTGCTTTAAGATCTTCGAACGACTTAACATTTTTAAAATATCCCATAGTTTTCTCCTTTCAGACTTCCGTGATTTCGTACTTTACGTTGTGTGCACAAGCTGTGCTATGTCCACCGCATGCGACACATAAGAGATCTGCCTCGATGTAATGGATCATCTCATCACGATCTAAAAAATAATTCTCATCCATCGTGTATGTGTCGCTATATGTGAGTATTCCGTCTCTTTCATCCACTGGACAGCAATCATAATCCGGATGATTTTTGTCGATGGTGTACTCGATTTTTCCCTCAAATCTCCGTTTCATAGCTTGCGTTTTTCCCTCTCTTAAACCTCAGTAACTGGCATTCCGCGATCTATTCGTATCCGCAAGCCACCTTCCAGAGGTTGTATTTTTCATTCAGCCTCGCATCTATAATCAGACTGCGTAGATTGGTATACTGGCTGAGCGATACAGCAGAAAGGGTTGTGTGGTACTGCACATAAGCGAGATACGCCCGTCTGAAAAGCAGCTTTTCCAGATCGTTCAGCTCTTCGGCTTTGTTTTCCTTCTCCTCCTTTTCCTCTTTCTCCGGGAATAATTCATTAATGATCTTCACCATTTCTACGGATGCATCAGCCATTCCTTTGATCTTATCTCCCGGCTCCGCAGCAGCACTTGCGATTCTGCCGCAGACATCGATGAGTCCCAGCTTGGTCATGCGAATTTTCATTTCTGTTCCTCCTTCTTGCGTTTTAACTCATTTAACTGCAGTTTTAACTCATTTAACCGCAGTTTTAACTCATTTAACCGCATCGCTAATGAGTGCGATCACTTCGCCATATGCCTCATACTTCACAGCCGAATATTCGTTTGCCTTGTCCTCGTAATAGCTTCGAGTTGTCTCCAGACTTTCTAAAATATCTGCCAAAGCCTCGAGCCTCATTGCTTTTTTCTTGAGCTCTTCTGCTGTCTTCATCCAAATTCTCCTTTTCATTCCGGTTTTTAAAATATGATATATTTGTTTTATAAATATATTCTATAATATTTCTGCCATTTGTAAATAGTATTGCATATATTTATTCATTATTTTTCATTCGCATCACAAACAAAAAACACCTCTTTGAGAGGTGTTTTAATAATTACAATATCTACACGATAGACTTGATCAGCAAGAAGTCTTGCCGGTTTCCGTTTTCATGCCCTCGTAAATTCTGGTGCACTGTAGCCCTTGCATGTATGCAAAAACAGAAAGCTGCTCAGATGTCGTAAGAGCGCTAAATGCTTTCAGAAACTTCCGGTCATTTTTCTGACTGCGGAACAAGTCTGTGATCTTTTTCATTTGGGGTCTCCTTTGCTTTTGGCTCAGGAGCGATTGGCGTGGATGAGGGGTGCTTTTATTATTATCACGTGAGTCTCTCCTGTGCAAGTATTTTTTTCTGTTTTTGTGGATATAGATATATATAATAAATATATTTTTTATCTTTTCTTTGCTTCTTTCTTTTCTCTTTTTTACTTGACCAATTTTTGACAACTATTTGCTAAAATTCTGCCAACTATGTCAAAAAAGAAGTCGTTTTGCAGTGACAAGAATGGCAAAAATCCGTCATAGATAACGATGACTTTATACGTGACAAGCATGACATAAATTTGATGACAAAATTCTGCCAGGCTTGTCACGATTTTGATGCCAGATTTTTGACAAGTGTGTCATGGAAACAATGTCATCTCTGTCATCACATCTCTTTATACATGTCCTGCCATTCCTTAGCCTTGGAATACTTATCCATCTCGCGGTCTCTCAGGAACTCATAGATGGACTGCTCCTCAGCAGTCATGCCGGTACCGTCATCGGCTGCATACTTGATCAGCTTCACAACCATATCGTGCAGGGATTGATAATGCGATGCCTCCTGCTTGCTCAGGTTTGCAAAGCCTTCTGCGATATCGGACCGGACATCTTTCCACTTGATCGCCTGCTTGGCGTACTTCTCTATGTCCTCCAGCTCATCTTCGATAAAGCCGGAAAAATTCTTCAGCATTTCTAAGTTGTCCACTTCATGCCTCCTTCAGTGCATTTCCGGATACAAAGGTCACGCTTCCTGCTGCGGTTCCGTCCGTCATGATCATGAACTGAATTCTCTGCGGATTCTGTCCACAACTTGTCCGGAAGCCGCGAATCGTCTCCAGCTCAATCAGGTTGTTTCCTACTGCGGCTGTCTTGATGCGCAGCGTTTCCGGAAGCGGCAGGCCATTAAGATACATCTGGACTGTCACTGCTCCGGCAGTGGTAGCATTAAAACTGATCGTTCCTCGGATCCTGTACAATCCGGAATGCTGAATCACAATGCTGTTCTGCTCCAGATCAAGGGAAACACCGGTATCTGTGATCTCTGTTCCCTGCAGGTTAATCGGTGCCATCGCAGCCCCGACAGCCTGCGTAGCATTGTTGTAAAATTCCGTCGAACTCTTATAGTGACGGTCTTTCAGGTTGCAATTACAATTTCCCATTACTTCCACCTCTTTAAATCAAAATACCCCTGCAGCAACACACCGCAGGGGCAAAAACTCACTGTTACAGTGTGACACTATGCATAGTAACCGCCGTTACATCCGGAAGGCATTGCATAAGGGTATGTCCCCCATGCAGACATGTTCACCTTCGGAATGCCGCAGAGCTGCTGACTGGTGTAAAGCTCATTTACACGGGCCTGCAGAGCATCGATCTTATTCTGCTGCATCATGGCTCTGGTCTTCTCGCCTTCCTCATGAACAGCCGTCTGCGTTGCATTGGCGAAGTTCGCCATGTCGTAGCGAACCGCGTCGATGTTGCGGTTTGTGTCGCAGCAGCATTTCTGCATTCCAGCGAAACCGTTGTTCGTAGCTGCTTCGAGGTCTCTGATCTCTCCAAGTACGTTGTAATTCGCATCCTTGACAGCTCCGGTTGTGTCGTAAGCACTCTGTCTTACTGCATCAACGATCTCATTATTCTGGCGCTCAAGTGCCGCAAAGTCTGTAGACCTCTGGATGTCTCCAACCGTTGCCTGGCGGTCAGCTCCGCCATTTCCAAACAGTCCACCGCCTCTTCCCATAAACATGAGTACAAGCAGTGCAAAGATCCACATCCCACCGCCACAATCGCCGAACATGCCGTTTTTGCTGCCGGTTACTGCGGAGATATCCGCAAGACTAGGAATATAAGCATTTCCGTCCATTTTTAATACCTCTCATCAGGTATAGTGGGTGGGGGCGATTGTCCCCTATCTGTATCTATGATCTGCGCAAAATCATATCTTTTTCAGCGGCGGAAAAGTCCGCCGAACTGTGCCATCATCTGAGCCTGCTGCATAACCGCATCAGGATCTATGCCCTTAATCTGGCATACCCTCCGGAAAACTTTTTCCGGATTTGTCTTCTGCATAAGGGATCCAAGCCGGAACAAATCCTGCGGACTACTGATCCCCTGCATCGCTGCCTGCACTGCCTGATCCAGCTTTACGCTTTCCTGATCCGGCGGCTGAAATACGTTCGCCATACTGCTCCTTTTTCCAGGCTTCAAATTCTGCCCTGGTTAAATAATCCTGGGGCTGAGCGACATCCGTGTTTTGTGCCGGAATGGCTGGAACACTGTCCACAATTTCGGTATAATCAAAAACACGGATGGACCCGTATCCACCTCCGTCAGTTGTCTTCAAGTAAAATCTCTGCCTGTTTTTATCAAACAGCGGGACAACCTTATTGGGAGGCAGCGGATAGGCTCTTGCCCCTTCCTCTCCGTTCACCATGATCAGTGGCTGCTGATCTGGTGGTGGAAGCTGAGGAGACGGCTGAGCATACGGGGAATATGGATTCATCCCATTCCCATAGCTATTCATTCCATTCATTCCAAATCCACCGTAGTAGCCCATATCGTCATTCCTCCTTGCTTCTGAGTAAATGGTACTATCTGACATCTAAAATTTCTTGTGTAATTTTAGCGGATTTTTACCCAATTTTTTGGGTATACTCAGAAACATCGAGGAAAAACTATATGGAATATCGACTAGAAAAGCTGACTGCTGACATGCTCGCCGACTCTCGAACCCGCAAACAGAAAAGCCAACAGTACATGGCTAAAGAGCTTGGCAAATCCCTTTCGACAATTCAGAACTGGGAGGCTGGCACGACTGTGCCGAAAATGACAGACATGCTCCGATGGTTTAATGTGCTCGGAATCAATCCGCTGCGGGCTTGTCTGGAATACGTCCATCCAGTCATCTACAAGGGGACCCATTCCGGAGATGACATTGAAAAAATAGATCAGGCCCTCCTGCACTATATCCAGAACGTTGCTCCGGAACGAGAACGCCGTGAACTTGCTTTCTGCATTTTCGGAGAGACAGGATCTTCATGGTCTGCACAGCTTGATGAGCTGACCGCACGGAACCATCTGCCAATCCAAGACAGGATCAGCATATCTAAGATGACTGTCGATACCTATGAGCTGGACTCTGCGATAGGAAAACTGCGATGCGATGACAAAATTCTTCCGGACATCCAGAATGTGAAGGGTGCGATTTCAAAGTGCACAGAGTGTGCAAAAGACGGAAAAGATGCCTATCAGAATACATAAAAAAGAAAAGGCAGCCTCATCCGAGAGGCCGCCAAACAGGAAAAGAAATGACGAAGAAACGATATTTATATTATACGATTCTCCCTGCGCCTTTTCAATTTTGTGCAGGAAGAAGCGCTTTGACTATCTTTGACTAAACTTTGACCCAACTTTGCTTATTCTTTGACTATCTTGGACTAAATCTTTGACTATCTTTGACTAAATTTTTCTTCCCATCTTCTCAGATACCGCAGCCAGGATGTACTCACTCATACTTACCCCTTCCTTCCTGGCAGCTTCCTTGATAGCGGCTTTCTCTCCTTTGGGGAAAGCAAGACTTATCCGGTCATAATTTTCTCTTATATAGTCATTCTTATATTTGACCTGATCAAAAGGTTCTCCTTTTCTCACGCCTCCTCCTTGATCTTGCCATGAAAACATCTTATACTGCTGATAAGAGATTCGGGCGGCTTCTGGCAAGTCCACCGCCCTTTCTCGTCCCTTCGTCCTTACTTATCCAGTAAGGACTTTACTTTTGCCTTGGCTTCTTCCAGATCCTTGCTCTCATTGAGCAGTTCCAGAATCTTTCTGGTCTGGTTTTCCTCAGCTACTTCCTTCAGGATTTCTCCCAAGTTCATATCGTCCATGGCTCCTCCTTTCTTCGCTTGCCCGATACTAGGTAAAAGGCCTATCCCTTACCCGCAACTATATAATAGCACATCTTACGTAATATGTATATAGTAAAATAAAAATAGGGACAGGTAGCTGTACGCACTACTCTGCCCCTATTGCCGGCCTTATGCTACCCACCTCTGCATAAGATATGCATCCGGACTAACACTCAGACGCCCCCAGTGGTCGCGATCCACTTCTCTATTTTTTCGCTACTTCTATTATAGCATTCTCTCAGTACTTAATCACTCATCCCACCACATCAGTACTCCAGCAGCCGTGATAGCCGCAAGTGCAGCCAGATAAGCAGCTCCAAGACCTACGACGACGCAGGTCAATACAATCAGTGCTCCCATTTGATCCTCCGCATTACTTTTGTAAATACTGGAGTGAGATCCAGTACCCTGTTCCGGTCAGCCGTCCCCAGCCTTCTGTTTCTTTGTCGATACTGACTACCATGTTGGGAGGAAGGCGCATCTCCTGCCCTCCAAGCTTGACCGTGCCAAATCGCGTGCCAGGTCCAAGCCTGACATTTAGATACGATGATACTTTGACGATTCCTGCATATTGCCGCACTGCGTCTCCCCTCCCGTTTCCGTTCGCCGTGGTCACTTTTGATCCGGTCGAAATATTGATAACTACATGGTGTGCCTCTGCCAGGACAATATCCCCAGGGATCAGATATGCATCAGAGGTCAGATACTTACTTTCCGTCATGCACTCAAAACCCACTGCGATCAAAGCCTGCTTCAATGTCCATGTGGTATTGGACGGGCTTACCTGCTGAAGTCTTGTCAGCCCAAGCTGATGTCCTGCCGCGATGACCGCCGCTGCTGTGCTTGCTGAGCAGTCCGACTCGCAAGCTGAAGTGATCCGCTCCGGATGCCAGCCGGAAAGCTTCAATTGATTGTAGTAGGTCAGTCTTTCGTTCTGGTCATAGCCAATCTTGCTGTTTTTTGCAGCCTGCGTGGCGATTTCAGCGATCTTCTTGCTGACCTTGATATCTGGATGCCTCAGCACACAATCCCACCCGTAAGACGGACGGTAGAAGGGTCTCAGATAGTACTCTGTGCCGGTCTGATCTCCGGCCTTGCCTCCCCGGTATCTTCCATTTTCATCATGACCGCAAGAACTAACCATTTGCTTTTGCCTCCGCGCTCTTCTGCGAGTTTTCTTTTTTATTCTTCGTATTTGTACTCGCACTATGGAGCTGATATACTGCCGCCTCAATCAGGTTTGATAACTGGTCATCGCTCATGCTGATATGGAGATCATCGAGTGCCTCTCGTGCCACCGTCATAGCAAGTTCTTTCCGCTCAGCACCAGATTTCTGCCAGAGTGTCTGCTGTGCCGCCAGCACTGCTTTGCCGATCTCATTCTGCGCGAGTTTCTGCTTCAGGGCTCTCGAAATCACAGGAACTACATACACCGCCAAAAGACCAAAAATAAGTTTTATTGCAAGCTCTACAAGCTCATACGTCTGATTATTCATCCTTCACCTCCAATGGAATCTTCCTCCGGTTCGTTCGGGTCTGCCTCAATATCAAGATCCGCTTCGTCCGGCATTGTCTCTTCTTTTCTTTTTCGTTTGTGCTTGCTCTCGTAAATTCTCCAGAGGATGCCGGCTTCCGCAGTCGCAAATGCAAAGTATCCTGTGACCAGGGCAGACGGTTCCGCGCCGACAAGAGCAAAAACTTTAAACGTCTCTACTACAAAAAGAATCGTCCCAACCCCCAAAAGGATCAGGACGACATCCGTAAACTTTATTCTGTTTTTCATTACACCACTCCAAGCTCCTTGCGCTTCCGTTCCCTGTCAAGATGCTTGGCCTCTTCGTCCGTTACTACCTTGAGCTTTCCACACTCGTTGTAACCGGTCTCGCAGTCGCCGTTTCCTCCAAGCTCTCTATACGGGGCATACAAGTAATTCAGGTTGGTCTTTTCTCTCGTGGTGATTGCTCCGCGCTCAAGGATCTTGTCCGTAAGATACAGGATCTTGTCGTGCTCAAGGCCAAGGATCGCACGGCTCTGCGCACTCTGATTGGCCTCTTTCTTTTCATTTTTCTTGTCATGCCGCTGGATCAGGTACACGATCAGACCGGTTCCGCCGGAACCGACTACCCCTGTTACTACGGCTGTTGCTAATGCTAGCATTTCTGGAGTCATCGTCCCTCCTAATTACTTTTCAAGTACAAAAAAGAGCGATGCAGGATCTGCAATTCTTTCCTGCAACGCTCCAACTGTCATCGTTTTGCAATCGTAGTATGCTTCTATTCCAAAATCTACACATACTATTTTCTTTCCATTTTGGACATTCGTCAGAACATCCGTGGATTTAATCTGTGTGACTTTCAAAGTACTGCCTCCTTTCTGGTCACAACTTTATAGTTTACAGTAATGTCATGCCGCATAGTAGCAGTAGAACGTGCCAGTGACGGAGCCTTCCCCTCCAGATTCGCCAATGTTATTGGTGCACCTCAGATTCGTGACAGTCAATACTCCGTTTGAGGAGTTATATGACATTGAGCATTCCACAGAGCTGTCTACTTTTGTACCTTTCATATATGTTTCCTGGTTCCCCCAATGATTATCTGTTCTTTTGACGGATGCTGGAACAAAAGCAAAGTTTTCAATTGTGAAATCATGGAATCCAGGAATAGCTGCAGCTGAATATGTACCGTCCCCACCAGTTCCGATAGCAACTCTGTACAGCTTTTTGCTCGCATACCCAGACTTATACGAAGCACTCTCTTCATTTACTCTTGCGTCCGCATCAGACATGCCTGCGTTATATGCCCCGTCTCCGGACACGTAGCCCTGCCCGCTGTGATAACCGGCCGGAATTGCGACATTTCCTTTTCCGGTCGTCTTGCCAGTCCACGCTCCATTATTTGGCATACTGCCGGCTACATTTTCAGCCTTCGCGGACGAAAATGTCTTCCCACTCAGCACGTCCGCTGCACCCGCGTTGCCGGTGGGATTTCTAAAAGGGGTTACTGCTCCGTTTTTACTGGACTTGTATCCCCATCTGCCGGAAGAGTCTGTATCAAAGTACAGATCTCCAACCTTGAGCTCCAGCTTCTCCGCACGGTCTCCGAGAGTTTTTCCCATTCTCGCATCAAGCACATACCCAGCATCCGTTGTGGTTGCGTCATTCCGGACACCATTTGCATCAAGCTTGCGCTTGAGTGCTGCCGCAATCGAATCATTGATCTTACTCAGCATTGATATCGGTACTAAAGCCATTGATTACACCTTCCCTTCTGCAAATTTCGCAATCTCTGCATTCATTTCCGCCTCTGTCATCTCTACCGGCTTTGCGTTCTTAATCTTTTCATCTGTAGACTTTTCCAGATCCTGTACCTGGTTCAGCAGGTACCGGTCATTCTGGAGAAACGTCTGATAGTACCCATTTACAAAAGATGCCTCCACGTAGTCAGACTGCTTTACCTGTTCCACATGCGATACATTAAAATCCGGTTCTGCCGGGACACTAAATGCCGCCATGCTTGCCCTCCTTTTCAGTAAACAATGTCAACAATGTCATCAATCTTGAACACCATAGGCGTTCCTGTTCTCTTCAGCTTTTTATCAAAGGTCTTAATGCAGACCAGATCACCATCACTGTCCGCAAGGCCCATTTCTGTGATGTACAGGCCATTTGCAGTATCTTCCGGAATTTCTCCAAGATACTGATAGGTATGCTCATCCAGCTTTGTTGCTGAAATTACTTCCGTGCGTGCTACTTCTTTTTTCAAAGCTGTCTCTTTCCCAGTCGGAATGTACTTCTTCCCATCATCTCCAAGCCCCGTGCCAAACACAAAGTACTTGATCTGCCAGGAATCGCTGCCAATCGCACGCATCTTCAGCATTTTCAGCTTCGCCTGATTCAGTAATACTGCATCCACTTCGTCCGGTGCCTCCGTTCCTTCTATCGGCCCCCACTGTATCGTGCCGTCAAATTTATACTTGCCGTCCCAAATGTTGTAGTGCTTATCCAGCGCATCAAACCGATACCTCCCGTTGTACTGAATCCGTCCGTTGTGAAGGATGTAAACATCCTTCTCCTGGGCTGCATACCGGATCGTTCCGTCATACTTGAAAAGGCCAGTGTACCGGTTATAGATGTCATAAGAAATTTGCAGATTCCGGAAGTGCTCCCAAGGCTTTAACTCGATCCGATCTCTGTAATTGGTCTCAAAAAACATTTTTACGCCGCCGGGACGGATTACCATTGGCTTGATCACGGTCGGATCCGGTATATCCGAAGGGATATCCTTGATATCAATCCGAAGAGATGCAGGACCGGCCTTTCCCCATGGCTCCCCGTTGTATATGGCAGTAATTGGATTTTCTTCGTAGGTGATGATTGACTCATTGCCCCACAGAAGATGCAGGCCCTTCATGATGTCCTCATACGTCCCGTATGAATTATTTTTCAGGATTTGAAAATAAAGGACATTCCGATAGGCCTCATCATCCAGTGCATCAATGTCCGTGATCTCAAGAAGCTTATAAGCCTCCAGACGAGTGATCCCTACGATGTCGCCGATCATGTCCAGATTCTTCCCGGCCGCATACCGGATATCCGTTTTCTCCTTCAGATCAGCAAACACCGTTTCAAGACCGGTAATCTGTTTTCCGACTGCATCTATGATCGCCGAGAGATTCCCCTTTCCCTGGAACTGGCACGGGAGCTCCTTTTTCCACTCTTCTACCAGCTTCATTTCAGACTCACCTCAATCCTTGCTGCGCTCAGGTCAATAACCTGCCTCTGAGAGATATCAATATTTCCCGCCGTGTAAGTGCCGGTCTTCTGCGTCTCCGTGCCGGTCGCAACTTTGATATCGCAGAACTTGATCCCAGGAAGGGCTGCATATATCGGCTGAATATAACTTTGACTGAGGAAACTGTCTCCAATCGTCAACTCTTTGGTCTTCAGGATGATATTTTTGATAATGTCCTCATACTCAGCCTCGACCGATACACCGCCCTGCGTGATCTCAACTTTAACCCAGACATACACCTTTTCCGGCCGGTTGAATCCTATGCTAATCGTGTCTCCGTACTTCCCAAGGACGCTTGTGCGGATCTCTCCGAATGTGTAAATCCCTCCGCTCTTTTTCTGCAGTATTGCTTTGGCGATCTCATCGGTATTCCCGCCGTCCACCACAACTTCTATGCTGTGCGGAGGTCTTCCCTCGGAGTCTTCTACGTCGGTCGCATTCTCGTAGACCCTGACCGCCTTCGTATTCTCCACATCGCTCAGAATATAGGATTCGATTGCTTCGGCCTGAGCAGACGCGGAATTGTACTTTTTTCCGACATACGAGAGCCTGAGCTGCGCATCCGACTCCTGTGTCTGTCCAAGCGTCGGCTCCACTGCATTGATAATTGATTTCAGACCGGTCACGTTCGAGACAACCTCCGTGATACTGCCTTCCGGAAGAATAATTTCTCCATAGTCGCTTGTCAGATACGGCACACATCCGGTTACAAAAACAGTAGTCAGATTTGTGGACAGTACCACCTCGTTTTCACGCGTCTGCAATGAGTCCGTAATGGTCAGATTTTCGTCTTTGCTGTCATAGGTAGCCGTATACCCACTGACATCTTTAAGTGCGTTTCCCAGGCCACGCAGGACTGTTTCCGCAGTATCCGTTGTCTTCGATGTATATGCATACATCTTGCCGTTTAGCTGGATCTGGTAAGCTCCCTCCCTGACTGTCACTGTGCGAATCTGGATTGCATGGCACTTCAGCCTTGTGATCTGTGTTGTCGTCGCACACTGAAGACTGACCGCTGGATTTGTATTGGATGCAATCAAAGATCCCTTCGGAATTTCAGTTCCGTCCACTGCGGTTACATGGATGACATATTCAGACTTCCGGTTTCCTTCCCGGTAAACATTCCCGTACTGACATGCATTATCAAGGCTAATTCCGGATGCCGTTGACGGATACTTTGCATAGTACTCATCCTGTGCAGTCTCCCAGAGCGAAGCAATCTTATCCGCAAACGGCACGAGAAGCGCCGCATTGATAAGGCTCTGCGGATTCTGCGATACATCGAAACCGACCACATCAGAGACGTCATTCTGGATCTCTTTCAGGATTTCGTCATACCGCTTCAGCACAAACCCTTTGTCTGTAACTCCATATTCTTCAGCCATCTTCCCTCCTTTCTTCCCATCAAAAAAGAGGCCCTTGTGAGGCCTCTCGTTACCTGTTTCAATTTTCTTGTTGCTCTCGCATTTTCAGCGACTGCCGGTACTGCTCAGCTGGTGCAATGTCTTTGAACTCCACGGATCTGTCAAAATTCTCCCACACCACCTTTTTGATTTCGTCAAGAGACACACGGAAAAATTCTCGTCTCTGGTTCACAAAGTTCAGCTTTCTATCAGCAAATGCGTTGTGCAGCGCTGCCTCCAGTTTCGGTGCATCCTTCGAAAAAATCATTGCATGGATATCGAAATCGAACGGAACAGATGCATCTCCGAGCTCATCCACGCGGTCTTCCGGAACAAGGCGTCTCGTCATACCAATCTTATAGACATTCTCACCGAACGCTCCGATATTGGAGATCACATATACGTACCCGGCTTTCTGATTCGCCTCGCGGTAGTCCACATCCTTGAATTCCTTGTCAATCTTTTTAAGCTGATTTTCAAGTTCTTCCTTCTTTGCTGCCAAGGCTGCCTGTTCTTCCTTCGGTGCTTCTTCGATTTGCATCTTGAGTTGCTTCAGAGCGTTTTGATAATGCTTCTGTTCTTTCTCCAGTTTCTTACGCTCTTCTTCAATCTCCCTGGCAAGCTTCTGCTCTTCACGCAGTCTCGCTCTGGCCTCTTTCTGCTCTTCCTTCTCTTCCTGCTTCTTTTCCTGGTACTCAAAGGCAAGATACAGCTCTTCAAGCTTTAGCTGGTAGTAATCAGGCGTAATGCAAATCGACATGATTTCTCCAAGCTTCGAGATAGCATCTCTGGATCTCTCAATTTTCTTTTCGCTTGCTTCCAGATTACTGTACCGTACATGTTCTATAGCATCGTCACACTCTGCATTAAAGGCACGAAGAAGCAACTTCTGCGTGTCGGAGACCATCTTCTTTCCTTTTCGCACATCACCATTGACCGACCACGAGGCGATCCCGGTAACAGCAGACCCATCTCGTATCATGTCTTTCTGCTCAGCACGTATGCCAAGGAGTTTCGCTTTATACTCTTCAGAATGCATAAACGGATAGTGCGGAGTATACAGGCCAAAACTCTGGAGAAGTACTTCGTCACGAGTTTCTACAAGCTCCTCCTTGACTTTATCCAGCTCTGCGCTTTCAGCAAATATTTCGCTTTGTATTGCATCGCATGCATCCTTGAGCTTGTTGTACTGCGCAGTAGCCTTTTCAACCTCGCCATTTACTCTGGCAAGCTCTTCCTCAAGAGCAATAACCTTTTTGCCATCATCTGGCAAAAGCTCGCGCAAACGCTCAATTTCCTTCTTTTCTTTAAATCCGAACAGTGACATGATCTTATCTCCCCATAGTGATGTCATATATCTATGTACAATATAATATCACCACACGGAGGCTCGTACATGGGAATATCCTAAAACCGGGCAATGAGCTCGAACAATTTTTAGAATCGGTTAGTAAATGTAGGTACGTATTCGATCTTTCCAAACCGCTCAGACATTCAATTTAGAAAAACACAATATATGCTCCTGCCGAATATCTTGGCTGATAATTCGTTGATAATGAATTTCTAGTCGTGTCTATCGTGAATGTACCATCTCCAGTGATTCTACAAGATCGTTCTGACTGTGCAATCATCACATCTTTAGATGACGAGTTTAGTGTACTACCATCACTAGAACCAGTACACGATGCAAAAGCATATTTAATTGGTTTATTCTTCCTGATAGAAGAAGGAACGGTTATGGTTATAATATTCCCACGTTCACCATTCGTATCTGACCAGTTACCAATATAATAATGATCTTCTAATTTACCCCCCCCCCACCACCACGGCATGGATAAAATGACATAATTTACTCCTTCGGAAAACAAACAAAGTTTCCCTTGCTATCATATAAAAATTCATTGCTTGTTGATACATATAGATACGTATTATCATGTGAAACGCTCAAATCTGATGTCTTAACATTTCCGTTCGGCCATCCCATTCCACAGTGTGACCCGTTGGCCATGTTAATTCCCCACGTAGCTTTCTTTGCAAATTCCTCGTATGAATCAAAGTAATCTTTATAGTTGAATCTTCCACTATGACCATTGTTGTACATGCTAAAGCTTTTAACAATTATTTCTGTTTCTTTCTTTCCTCCACCATTTGCTGAAAAGAACGGCATAATACCTCCTTTAAGAAGGAACATACGCCACGCAAAAGCTCACTGTATAGAATGGGGCTGAGTTAGCCCAAGATCCTCCGCAGGAAATAGTGACAGTGCTACCACTGAGAGAACAAGAACAATTCATGGTTTGTCCGTTTCCAGTATTGTCTTGCTTAAAACTTGTAATGCCTGCAGCGATTGGCGTATATCCTTTAAGTGATACATCTATCTGTTTTGTATATGGCTTATAGGTACGATCAATATTAAAGGTCTTTGTTACATGCTTTATTTTGCCCCCCCCACGACACGGATAGAAGAAACTCATACAAGCTCCTCCCCGAACAGCAGAAGATACTGCTCTCTCACGATATCTCTGTACTGCTCTGCCACGTCATCAATGGTTTTCGAGCCGCGATAGATACACCTTGCTAAAATCCTCGCCTTTGCCTTGCTCATCTTTATACCTCCTTATGCGATCAGGTCTGCCATAGCGTCCTCAAGGTCGCTTACTCTCTGCTCCAGAACTTCCTTATCGGTCAGGTTGCGATTGGTGAACCGCGCCACAATCTTGCCGTCCTCTCCAAGCTCAACCTGTGCGCCAGTATATACCACTCCGGTGATGGACTCTCCATCAAAGGTTCCGCCGACAAGATTGTCCGCTGCCTCAAACTGCGCCTTGATAGCATCCAGATCAGCGAAGGCTGTGCAGTCATACACCAGAGTATTGATAGTGCTTGTGTCTCTGAACTCAAAGGTTTTTCCGTTCTTAAATTTCAGTGTCTTCATTCTTTTTCTCCTTTTAATTTCTTACTGTGATGCACGCGTCAAATGCCGAATCCTGTGCATCAAAAGTTACTGTGCAAGTCCCTGCTGTTGCTGTTACGTTTGTCGGCGAAATTCCATAAACTGTCGTCCACGGAGTTATCAGGGAATTTTCCGTAATGCTCGCATCTTTGAATGTCAGTGTCCCGCCAGCCGCGGTGAGCGACTGCGCAGGCAGAAGCTTTTCCGTTTTTGCGTCCACACTTTTTAATGCATCCGCGCTTGGCAGCTTTCTCACGAGACTCGCTGCGCTTTTGATCTGGTCTAGTGTGAGAACATTTTTAAAGACAGAGTCCAAAATATTGCCGATTTTTACTTTTGCCAAGGTAACCTCCTTTCTCAAAAATTGATGTTTATGTCTCCATCGTCTGTAAGCTCAAACGAAAAAGTCTTCCCATTGTCCGGAGTTTCTGCATATAGATTTCCGTCATCATCTGTCGTCAGTGCAAATACTCCGTATGGGATCTCTGCCCGAATTTTATCTATTGCATGTTGCAGACCTTGTTTGTTGGTATATCTGTTTTCAGCCATAACGGAGTACCTCCGTTACTGAAACATTGCGTCAATTTCTTCGTTGCTGATGGGAACAAGCTCAGACTTTTTTACGTATCCGGACATATCCACATCGGTACTACCGATCTTCTCAAAAGTCTTTAGTTCTTTAAGCCAGATGTACTCATCGTGAGAGTCTCCAGTTCCATGAGCGTGAGGTATGAGATAAATCACGCCCTCTTTTCCGGTTTCCGGGAGGCTTTCCACTAGCGAGAAAGAGATACCTGTGAATCCCGCAATAGCAGCCGCAATTGCAGCAGCCATTTCTGTTTTTGTCGGCGCGTCAGTGATTCCGTAGCCAGACAAGGTGTTTGACTTGTTAGCTTTTCCAGAGATTGCAGAAGCAACTGCCTTTCCATTCACCGGTGCGGTTCCGGTTGCACTGTAAGTGCTTGTGGTGTCAGATGCCGGGAGCTTCGTAGGAAGTGCCGCGCGCTTTACGGAGATTTTCCCGTCAGCCTCCGACACCTCAGACACATACTGACCGGACACCGCCGTATCTGCCGCGTCAAGCGTCCCAAGAGCCGCAGCCACAGCCTTTCCATTTACCGGAGCCGTCCCGTCTGCAGCGTATGCACTTGTCGTATTCGAGGCAGGGAGGGAAGTCGGCTTATTTTTGATGACCGCTCCTCCAGACGTGGCATTCCAGTCAGCCTGCACATTGACCTGTGCACCGGCAGCAATGCCTGCCAGTTTATTTTTTTCATCTGTCGTGTAGTCATTGGTGGAAAGTCCTTTTCCATCAGCCTTGTCCACCTTTCCAGCAATCAGCTCTTTTAATTTCCCAACAACATAGAGCGTTCCTGTCTTGTCGAGGTAATTCTCCAAAATACTAGCTAAACTTGCCATTTAATCTCCTTTCAAAAAAGCTTTGCAAGCCATTCAAGCGGAATCGCATCGCCTTTTCCTAATGCCCCGATTTCATCCGGCGTGTATGTAGGCTTTTTGGCTTCTTTCGCCCATTCACTCACGGTCGGATCCGTTTCCTGCATGTCTCCCTGGATGATTTTTCCATTAAGAGTCGGTTTATTGGACAATGCATTATAGTCGCTTGTTCCTCCTGCATCGTCTACGTCCATCGTAAATCCAGGAGCAGGAGTCACATCTCCGTATAGCTCTATATGCTGTGTGTCTCCACGAATTTCAAAATCAAATTTATCCATTTAAGCTTTCCTCATTAAGTATGTCTCCATTGACATAATCCCTTACAATGGATGTACCTTTGACCTCTCCATGCTCAGTCCCATCATCAATCAGCACCTTGACTTGTACTCTCACCTCTCCAAGTGAAAGCTTCACCGTTTGCTCTGGCGTAAAAACCACCGTGCCGACACCGTTCTGATCGAACGTAATTTCCTGATCAATTTGTACTACTCGCGGATACTCCTGCTTGATCGTGATGACAGCCTTTTTGATCTTTGTCATGTCAAGACCGTCACTGTGCAGCGTAACCGTCTTTTTTTCTGTCGTTCCTCTTCTCATTACTTATCAAAGCTCCGTATACAGATCTCCGGTCACCTCGTCAAAAGTGACGGATGCAGCCTTTATCGTTCCATCTTCCGCAACAGAAATTGTGGCGCCGTCAGGCTTTACAATTCCAGCCTTACTTCCCGTTGCAATGCCAACATCAGTGACATTCTCAACCTTTTTTACGGCATCTTCGGCCTTCTTATCGGTTGATGCCAGATTCTTCACAACCTCATTTACAGCCTTAACCAGATCCGTCTTTTCGATAGTTGTCAGGTTGGTCAGTGTCCCGACGTTTTCCAAGCCTTTATCAGCCTTAGTCAGCACCCAATTGATCGCAGTAACAAGGTTGTCTTTCGGAGTTGTCGCAAGCTGATCCAAATGGCCTTCTACATCTTTCGCACGCTGCACTTCTTCCGTAATTTTGTGAGTATTATCACCAACAACTTTGGAGAGCGCATTGAACTTGCTTACAGCGGAATTAGCAGTCTCATTCGCTGTGGTTATTCTTCCATCATGTTCACTCAGCGTTTGATCTATTTCCGTATCCTTTTGGGAGATCTTTTTAATTGCTTCCTGAATGCTTACAATGCTTTCGTCCTGTGCTGCATCATTTTTAGCGAGGACAATAATCTTGGCAGTCGCATCTACAAGAGATTGCGCCGTCTCTTTGTCCATGATCAGAAATGGAGTTTTTACACCATTTACTTCGATCCAGATGGTGTCAATTTTTGCCATTCATACCTCCTATTACCAATGCCGTTCCATTTACAGAAACCGGAGCTTTTTCCGTAAATATGAGCGAAGATCCCTGAACATAGCAAAGAGTGTCATCCATTTTCAGAATGAGATTTCTTCCTCTGACGGTAGCGGTAATGCCTGCTCCCTCCGCATCCGCTCCGAGAGGCACAAACTCCATCATGTCGATCTTTCCCTGATTGGTGATCGCTTTAAAAGAGATCCGCGCTACTCTCTGCCTGCTATGGATGGATAGCGTCATGTCCTGTACCGATACCACACCATCGACCGACAGAATGGCATCTTCCAGCATTCTTCTTACAATCAGCTTGCTCGGATTCTTAATCAGGACTTTCTCGAACCACTTGACCCCGTAGGACCGGTTGTAAACCCACTCATTAAAAAACCACCGGAGCTTGATCAGGATTGCCTGCTCAATGCTGTCGGTGGTATGCACATCAAAGCCGAAGATCGCAAGATCCCCGTTTTTTGTCATCTGTAAGTCATTCAAGACCCGTCACCTCCTCCAGGAAAGCTCCCAGTACATGTAATGTCTCCATTGACATGTAGATTTCCATGAATTGTTACGGAGTCATCTTCGATCACAATCTTGCATCCGGACGTGACCTCAATCTTGTCCTTCCAGATTTTGACCTTTGCATTGCTGTTCTTGACTACGATAGCATCATCCTCATTTGCCTCCATCTGTGCTTCCACAGCACCCTTCTGGAGCCCAGGAACAGCCATAGCGTTCTGCAGCTCGAACCTTTCATCCATCTGGTCATTTGACGTATCTGTGAGCCACGAAGACACAGACTGCTCTGCACAAGTCATCATGACGGTATCACCATTTTTGATCGGTGATACGCAAGCACACTCCTTGCCGGCATTCAGCACCAGTGGAACAGCTGGAACAATCGGATACTCAAGCTCCACACCGTTCACGTAGTAAGACCCAAGCGGCTGAAGATCGACAAGGCCCTTCTTCTCATCAATGCTGACGATTTTGGCCGGCATCGAAGTATGCAGATTGGAATTCATAACATCCTTGATCGTATTTTCAATCTGCTCTACAAGCTCCTGTATCATTTCTTCACCTCTATAAGCTGCGCGGTACATTTCCAGTCACCGCCGTAGTTATCTCCGTCCATAGACAGCTTATGTACCCGGAAATATCCGCTCACCGTCTTGCTCTTTAAGGAAATCAGGTCATTGACGCCAATTGCAGGATTCAGCAGATAGCTGACCTCGTACCCAGGAATTCCCTTATCTGCCGTACTGGCAGTGCCTTCCTTCTTGGACTTCGAAGTGGATTTTGACTTCCCGCTGTTCACATTACTGTCACTGATCGTGATCTTCTTCGGAATACTGATCAGACCGGATTCTGCCGATAGCTGATAAGCCTTCGGAACGATTGCTTCCCCGGACTCATAAACCTGCAGGATTCCGTTCTGAATCGAAAAGGTAAGGCCTGCCTTGCGTAAAACAGCCTGCAATGCTGCCCGGAACTTACCTACATAGCAATATCCGTTATCGTACTTTGCAGATTGCAACTTTTCTTTGGCCTTATCCGTGATAATCGCTGAGTCAATCTCCATCTTCTTGACTATCTTGTCCAGCACTTCGGCGCACGTAACCACTCCGTTCATGGAGAGCCACCCTACCAGATCAGTATTCGCAAAGCCATCCACCACATCAATTTCCAAATCTCGGTCAGCATTGGAAAGCGTCTCGGATGTGGTGGAAACAGTTCCGCAGAAAATCATTCCCATTCCGCTCTCATATCCTGCAGAAAGCTCCACGTAGCAATCCTTTTTATTGAGTATCGCCTTATGCTCATCACTCAGGTTGCTCAGTGTGATCGTGCCTGTATTACTGGCCTGTGTATCTGCTTTTTCCAGCTTAAACGAAATATGCAGAGGCCTTGAAACCCCTGCACTCTCAATCTTGAAGCCTTCCTTACCTTTTGGCCCGGCAACAAATCGGTATTCTCTTATCCATTGCTTCATGTTACAGCTCCCCCGCCTCTACATAGACCATATGAGCCGTTTTATCGCGAAAGTCCGACTCTCCTACCGTATCTTTCTTGCAATCGCAGAAAAGGGATCCAGACGGAAGATCTGTACTGCTATAGACCGAAAACAGATCAAAGTACGGAACAATTTTCGTCATCGGGATGATCGGTTCTTTCATGCTGTCATAGATCCCCGCTGACCAAAAATCAAACCGGCTGTTGTAGGTGAATCGGAGATAATATTCCGTCTCTCCAAGCGTGATGCTGCTCATGCTGTCATGCTCATCCGGAACAAATATTTCGAACATTCATCAACCTCCAAACGACATGTTTTTCAGTCCAGATGCAAGCTCATGCAGAATTGATCCATTGCTTCCGGAACCAGAACTGCCGGAACCAGAATTGCCAGAACCAGTGTTCGACGATCCGGAAGATCCGGAACCGCTGCTCCCGGACGATTGTGTGACGGATGCGCTTCCTGTCCCGGTTCTTCCGGTGTCCTTCTTTGTAGTGCCGCCCTTTCCAAGTACTGCAGGGATATCTACCTTTTCCGAGGATGTCGTAGTGACCTGTGTAAGAGTGATCGGGATTTCCATTGCCATCCCGATATCCTCTGACTTCTTGAACTGCATCTGTTTGATAACCATGTTTGAGTAAGTCCGGTTGCTCGTGACCACCTCAAGAGGTTCTCTGGATGCATACTGCTTTCTCAGCTTTTCACAGGTCGCGTCGATATGCTCCTCACCGGTCCCGTGTCTGCTCGCCCATGTGATAGGTGTCGCAGTGAGATAAAGCGTCATTGTGAGCTCCATGGCATCCAAGGCCACATTGTCACTGATACTCACGCCGTTCTCCGTCGGATACTGAGGTACAGTTGCAGACATTTGCTCCTGTCTTTCAATTACCGCATCAAACTCTGCTCCATTGATGCTGACAGGCTCTCTTGCTTTCATACTTTACCTCCCTGCCGCCAATCCTCCGGACATCTTTGCGGTTGCGTCCTTCGAATCCTTCGTAATCTGTTTGCTTGCCGCAACCTGGTTATCTCTCGTATCGCCGTAGAACGAGTTACTGAAGCTGTTTGTCTGATAAATAGTTGCTCCGCTCTTTCCGGCAGCACTCCGAACCGGCATGTTGGCTCCTACTCCGGAAAGTGCATAGCCTGCCGCATTCAGACCGGAAAAATCAATGTTTGACAGCCCAGCCATCGCTCCGGATATGATATCCACGATTTTCATCATGGCACTCTGCGTTGCAGACAGCATTCCGTCCTGCGCTTTGAATGTGCTGTTTCTGGTATCCTTGTTGGCATTCTTGGTGTCTTCCGACGCCTCAGAAACCGGAGGAAACAGTTCATTGTGGAAGATATTCATTGTACTGTCATCAACGAAATGCTTGAACGAATTCCAGGACTCAGCCATCTTTTCACTAAATGTCGAATTGGACTGATGCTCACCATTTCCAAACACCCGGTCAAACGAATTCCACGTCGCATTGTGCCCGTCTGACATCATCTTCTGGCCTGCTGTCGTTGTATCGGTTCCCTGGTACTTTGCCTCAAGAGCATCGATCTGGCTCTGAATCCGGTCTCTCTCCTGTCCCTTTGCACCCTTGATATCATGAGTAAGCTGCTTATACTCCTTAGCATCCGCCTTGGACATGCGCTCCGTTCCTTTTGACGTTGCTACATTCTTTTCTCCGGACAGAGCATCGTCCGCACCGGTGATGAAAGCAATAAATCCTGCAGCAGTCTCCGCAACCCCTGCAATTGCTTTGATCATCTCTTTAATATTCGTCAAAGTGCTAAGAAGCATGTCTCCAGCATCTTTTTCTCCGAAGAACTCCGCAAGGCCGTCCGCAGCATCTCTGATAACATCGCCAAAATCAGCAAACTTTTCCTTGGCTTTATCAAAGAATCCTTCCACAGAATCCTTAATCCCTTTCAGCGTATCTCTGACCTTCTGCTGATCACCTCCTGCAGCATCGATGATGTCTCCAAGAAGTGAGTCTCTGCCCTGCATGAATGCTATAAGATCATCAAAGATAAGGAAAACCGCCGTGACTAGAAGCACCATGCCTGCAAGCTTCAGATTGACTCCTCCAAGAACCGCAGACAGACCTCCTATTTTTGAGATCAGACCTCCAACTTTCCCAATCAAGCCATATCCTACGATTGTCCCAATGGCGACAGATAAAAGCTTTAAGGCGTTCTCGTATCCTCCGACCATATCTACGGCGCGTTTTCCTGCATCGTAGACCTTCCGGAGAACATCCCAGCCTTTTTCTCCAATTTTTACCGCCACATCCACTGCTTTTGTCAGTTTCTGAGTGATTTCATAAGCAGCCGTCCCCTCCTGCTCAGCATCGCCAAGCTTATTTGTAACCTTGGTCAACAACTTTACAAGTTCCGATGTGATGGTCAGAACCTGCGGAAGGAAGATCATACCAACAGTAGCCTTGAGTTGTTTGGCTATGTCGCTCAGCTCACCAGCCTGATTGGTATACTCTCCGGCCTCTCGCCTTGCCTGACCTTCGGCTCCCATCTGCCTGTTGGCTTCAATGAGTTTCTGGAGGATCAGTTCCTTTTTTTCGTTTTCGGTCAGATCGTTGTACGTTTTCTTTTTGAACATCGCCATTGCCATCTGATTTCGCTCAGCTTCGGCAAGGTTGAAGTTCAGGTTATCATCCAGTGTGAAGTTGCCCTTCAGGAGTCTCTGAAACACGTCCTGCGTATACTCAATGGATTTATCCATGTACGCCGCATTATCAGCAAGAGCCTTCATTGATCTTGCCGTGAAACTGTTAGCCTCAGCAGCATCCATACCGCCGGTTTTTGCAAATGATGCCATTCGTGCATACGCACCTTTCATACGCATTTCTGCAATTCCGGTTTCCTGAGATACTTCCCGAAGACTATGCTTGGCAGTACTCGCCATTTCTCCAAAAGTCTGATTAAACTGGACATTGGTAGACCGGACTTCTGCCGCTATTGATGCAGTTTCCTGGATGAAATTCTTTACTCCCGCAATGGTCAGAGTGATCCCGACTGCGCCAAGAGCCGTTTTCAGCATTCCCTTGAGGGCGCTTGCTTCTGATGTAACTTTCTGTCTGGACGCTTCATCCGTCTGGAAGCCGACAGCTATCATCAGCTTCTCGATTATGTTTCCGCTCACTGGCGTTCACTCCTTTCTCTGAACTTCGTTGCGTCAATTGCTTCAATGTCCTGCCTCATGGACATGAGAGCGTACAGCTTCAGCGCCTCGCTCAGCGTATAGTATTCCTTCAGTTCCTGCATACTTGCATAGCCGTTCTGGATAAGCTGGTACATCCTGAGCTCTAAAGGATGGAAACAGTCTCCTCTGAATTTTCCGTACTGTTCGAGATCCGGTTCTTCGATGCGGCCTGTCGGCTCCCATATTGGCTCAGAATTCCAGTAAAAAAATCTGCGAAATTCAGCTTCACCACATCGAGTGCAAGCATCAGCATGCTGTCAAGTCTTCCGATAAAAAGCTCATCCAGAAGGCTTCTTGTAAGCTTTTCCTGCTTGCGAACGCCGGTTACTTCGTCGCTATATTCGCAATTTATATTTCCATACTTGATCAGAAGCTCTGTGAGGATCTTCTGCACATTTTCCCCGTTCAATGTTGATAATGCAGCATTCAAAGATGGAAGAAGCTCTGCGTTTGACATGGACAGCATCCTGTCAACGGAATTCTCTCCGATCTCTTCTACGCTATCCCCTCCTCCGATAATCGGAATGACTCCGGCAATGATTGGCCCAACAAACTGAGCCAAATCACCGGAAATCATCGCCGCTGTCATCGCAGGAAAAGGAAAGATTGCAAAATCAATACCGTCATATGTCACCGTTGTAGGTGTGATAGATTTCAGCATATCTGCTCCTCTCTGCTATAGCTTTACTCGTTCTCGAACTTCGCCTCTGCCACAGAGAGCGTCCATTCGCGGTTAGTTGTATCTTTTCCTCTTACCCAGGTTCCCATCTTCTGTACCCAGCAGAAATCAGAAGAAAACTTTTCCTTGCCCATCAGATCCTTGATGAGAATCGGGAAATGACCGGATCCGTCTTCCTTGTCCTTCTTCCGCATGGCTTCGAGGAACGCATTGGTCGGGGAATTCTGCAGAAGAGCAAGCGTGATGGTGTATCCATCATCGACGGAGATTGCACGATTGACCTCTCCGTCACATCCGGTCTTCTTGGATACGTCATCTCCGTCGGGATCAATCTTGACGAAAGAGTCATCCGCATATCCGGAAACAACGTGGTTCCCCAGCGCAATAATGCACTGTTTTGGATTGTATGTATAAGGTGCAGCCATAATTCAACCTCCTTAGTAAGTCAGTGTGCCCTTGATGTAGGTCGCATGAATTGCTCCGGCAAGCTTCGCGGTAAACTTTACATTCCGAAGCTTTCTGGACTTCTTCTCCGTTGCAGAAATGCTGGAAGAAGTCGGTACCGTGACCTCAAATCCCTTGGTGGTATTTCCATTTTCATCCGTGCTGTCAGCATCAATGCCGCCGGTTCTCTGCGCAGTCAGAAGAACTTCCTCAATTCGGTTCTGCACGCCCGCAATTCCCTTGTTGGTGTAAGGAACCTTCTGATTGGACGTGAGATACGAAAAGACATTGCTCTGAATCTCGGAAATCAGCCAGTCGCGGAAACGAATGATATCAATCCACTCACCGGAACCAACTTTTCCTTCCTGCGTGATGTCCCTGTTTGCGATAGTTCTGTAGTATCCGGAAGGGATCTTCTCCAGCTCAGATACCTTTGCATTGGTCAGGTCAGAAACAGGAATTCCCGCCAGGGTCTTCAGGGCCCATGTCTCAGATCCAGGATCATACCCAAAGCATTTTGCCATCAGGGCAAGAGCGCTGTATTTGGCATCCGTATTCTCTTCCTTGCCTGTGTAATACATGGCGAAAGTGCGATTGTAGGATGTGATATCCACCGGAATCTCCGAACCGGTCCAGCTAAAGCCAAACAGTTTGTTGTTGGACTCGGCCCATGTCGCTGCCGCCTTCGTGTCTGTTCCTTCAGTAAATCCTGCAAGAACAAATCCGTACCATCCGGTTTCAGAAGTCGCTCTCTCCAGCGTTGTTGCAATCGGCTCATTCGTTGCATCACTGTCACCAGCCTGTCGCACTGTCACATAGACCTTCTCCGGTCTGGGATCCTGCGCAAAGGCAATCAGCGCCGCCTTATATGCCTCAGACTCTTCCGTGTATCCGTAGTCCGCAAGATCTGATGCGCTGGAGATCTCTGCGACAGTCGGGATTGTCACGCTTCCGGCATTTTCAGCCTTCGGCACAACAAGCAGAAGTGCAGAAAAAGAAGCACTCGGATTCGTCGGCGCTTCAATCGAAATCTGCACATTTACAATGCTGTCAATATTGCTCATTCCATTCCTCCTTTTTATCATTCAGACCCCGCGTCTGTTACATCCACGGACTCAATCGTGTAGGGATCTGTGTACATGTCCTTATTTCCGCCCCCGCTTGCGTTAGGAAGCGTTTTGCCGTTCTGGCCATAATCTCCATAGGTTGTGTCCGTAATACGCACAGAGAGCCCTGCCATGGCCCTGTACTGGTACTGTGCTTCACGGATCAGCGCAGACAGATCTCTTGGATCAGATGTGACAGTAACAACCATTCCGTGCTCCATCTGATATCCCTGTCCTTCTTCCGAATCCAGATAGTCCAGGAAGTCCGTCAAGTCGCTCAGCGAGGTATTCTCGCAGACAATCGCGCTTCCTCCGATGCTTCTTCCCTTCGTGTATAGATTCAGGTCAACGCTCAGAACGATGTCTCTGTATGCCACGCAGTACCCGTAATCATCCATCGTGATGTTCTCATTGGTCTGTCTGGTCATTCCGGTGAACTGGAGTGTCACATACGGCTCCGGAAGCTTTGCCATTTTTTGTCCGGCATAAAAAACGTGGCCCTTACCGAAGTAGAAGGCCACCATTTCTCTCAGCTTGTGCTGTGCATCTTCAATTTTCATATTCCCTCCGGAGGATCGCCAGCATTCGTGCATTCCACGAACGTGCTTGTCCAGTGCTTCAGGAAAGTATTCTCGCTCAGTCTGGACGATCTGCACTCGAACCACTTTTCCTGAAACCAGATCCGGTCTCCAAGGTTTCCATTCTCTGATGCAACCTTCATCTCACAGTCTGTGAACACCTTGATCTTCTGCAGCCCAATGTCACCATCAAGTCCGGTCGAAACCGAATTATCCGTTGTCTGCACATCCGCAAGCATGTAAAGATCCTCAAAGGCCGGCACGTTGTAGCCATCCACATCCACCGTTCCGGTGCATCGCCTGATCAGTCTTTTCTTTTTCCAAAGCGGTAAACCCATCATTCCTCCTTCGGCGTGATCTCGTAAACGATGCTCTGTCTCATGTGTCCGGTATCAATCAGGGGCTTGCTTGATCCTTTATGCGCCACTGTAGACGGCGCATTCGGCTCAAATTCGCCATCTCGGATCTCTGCCTGCATTCTTCCCTTTACATATGATCCAATGCCATTCAGGGCCGTCTGTGCACTCATGGAGCCCGTCACAACGCCTTTCGCACGATTCTGCACAAACTTTGTGATCTTTTCGCGCTGCTCTGTGAGTGTCTGCCGCATAAAAGGCCTGGACGGAGAGTGCTCTGTGCCGAACTCGTTCCATGCAGCAACCTGAGCAACCGATACGCCATCAACCTTCTTCCGCTTACCCTTCACCTTGACCTTATATGGCTTAGAACTGTCATTAAAGCCAACATTGACCTGAAGTGCTGCAAGCTCTTCCAGGTTCCTTTTCAGTGCTGCGCCGGCAGCCGTTTCTTTCCCGCCAAACATTGTCAATCACCTCAATATCCAGGAATCGGTTCCCCTGCAGAAACAATCGGGATGATTGCATTCCGCTTCAGTGTCAGGAACTCAATGCCGTAAATCGTAAGACCATACTCAGACTCGGCATCTGCGGTAGAAACCACACTTCCAAATGAAACAGAAGTCTCACCCTCTGATGCAGAAGAAACGCGGAGGGCAGCTCCCATGGACCCAAAGCCATCATCCTCGCCCTTATCCATCATCTTCAGCTTGTGTGCTGTCAGATAGGCAAGAGCCTTCGTATAGGACTTTCCGAAGCGTTTCTCAGATATCTGATCGTGGAATAAGTCGATGTAGGTCTTTACTCCGTATTCGGTTCTGTCATCCTGCGGAGTGTCTTCATCTGGGATGTGAGCAAACTCACCGGCAACGATCCGAAAAATTTTAAGCGTTTCGTTCAAAGTCTTTTCGTCCACTGTTTCCTCCCATCAGTACAAATGGGCCTGCCGACATTCCAGCAGACCCTATCGTTTGTGTCAGAGAACTTCCTTCGGCTTTCTGCCGCGGGGCTTCTTAACCTCTTCGGTGCTCTCCGCTGTCTCTTCGGTGCTCTCCACAGCCTCTTCGACACTATCAGTGTCGGCCTCCTCGATCTTTGCCAGACCGCAGTCTTCAAGCGTCTTCACGACAGTCTTCATATCATTTTCAACCATAACGGACTCATCAGGAAGGATGGAGACATTTTCCCCATCCTCCCCTCTGAATCCAACCACCTTGTTACTTGTGTTCGTTACCTTCAGCATAGGGTCTACTCCTTTTCTGTTATCAGATACCAGGGATGATCATCAGAGACATCGGATAGTAAATCACCGCTCCTGCATGTCTCTCCTCGCAGGGAACCTCGATCTCAAGTCCCTTCGGCTGTGCAGTGTACTGATAGAACTGCATCGGAACCTCGATTGTGAACTTCCGAGGATCCTTCTTGTACAGAAGACCAACGTTCTTCTTGTACGGATTCGTTGTAACCGATCCAGCTTCCAGCTCATTTGCCTTGTCGAAGGTAAGATCCGGGAAAGCATCCTTGATGTACTGCCAGAGCGTGGTAGCAGTGCCTTCAATTCTCTTCGAAGAGAGATTGATAATGACGGACGGAGGAAGAAGCAGTGTGTCCGGAACCTCAACATTCTGCGTGGTCGTTGCCATCAGGGTGAGTGCACCGCTGATATCTGCTACGATCTCGTCTGCGGTCTTCTTGCTCCATGCGGTGGAATTACCGTCTGCAGCAGCCTTGCCTGCGGTGAATACCGGAATGTTGTTCGTATCCGTAAGGACACCCATCAGTCCAGCATCCTTATCTCCTGCCCATGCGATTTCGTTTGCCTTACGGTCAATCGCATACTTGGCAGCCTCGCCTCTTCTTGTGTCCAGAGACTTGCCTGCCATTCTGGATGCTCTCATGTCCTGCATGGAATAGCCGTAGGAGTCACCAATGGACTTGATATTCGAAGTGGTGGGCTTGCCCTTTACATCAGCTCTCGGAAGATCGGTTGCGTAGTTCGAAATGATCTTTGCAAAGCCGGTCTTCTCGAAGCTGTAGTAGGTGATCGTCTCTGCACCAGGATTAACCTCGTGAGAAATCGGGAAGTGCTTTTCAGCAGTGAACTCCGGATGCAGAACGTCATAGGTCTCTGCCTTTACAAAATCCAGTTCTCTTGCGAAGAAGATAGATGCGTCCTCCGCAGAGTCAAAGCGGAGAGCATCACCAACGAGTCCCTTCGGGATGCTGGAATTCATGATTGCCTTTGCATCAGCCTCATCGTAGGACTGAGACGGCATGTTCGGGTTATATTTCATTTCGTATTACCTCCTCTATTACCTTAGTTTTCTCCGGATGCCTTTGCCGCAGCCGCAGTCGCTTCTGCGTTGTACAGAAGTACAGGAGCAATTCCATCCTCGGAAACACCAATAAATCTTCCTGCCAGGGCGATATTGCCCGATTCTGCGTTCGTGAGCAGCCCTGCCTTATCCCCCGTTGCAATGACGTAGGGCTTGTCGTTGACGGCAATGGTTACAGACTCGTCTACTCTCGCCCATACCTTGCCGGTACGAAGAACAGAGAATGCCTCGCCCTTGTCAATCACAACGGCGCCCTTGTTGTCCATCTCGTGAGCCTTGTGCACTACAATGCCCTCGATGAAGTCGGATGCCGCCGCAGGAACCTTCACACCGGTTCCAGCAGAAGTGCCTGCCGCAACTGCCATGCCGAACTTGATCTTTCCAGACTCAGCCTCGGAGACTCTGGTGTTGCACTCATAAGGGCTGATATCAAAAAGGCCGCCCGGAACTCCGGACGGCGTAGCGTAACCATATTTCATCTGTGCTGCCATTACTGATTACCTCCTTCTCTTGCAATCATTCTTTCTCTCGCTGCCTGTGCAGCAGTAAGGCCAATGGGGTGAAAATCTGCTGAATCGTGGTTCATACCGTTGCCAAGCATCTGGCGACGCTGATAGTCTGCGTTCTTCGGCATTCCTTCAACTTCCGAGACTGCAATGTCATACGCAGCATTGATGTAGGTTTTGGACTTCCCGTCAAGATTCAACGTAGGCCGGACTTTTCGGATTACTGCCTTTTTCATCTCCAGACTGGACTTCATCGACTCGATTCCGTCCAGGTGAAGCTTCTCGCAAATCCGTCCAATTCCGAACACCTCGGCAACTCTCTGATCGAGCTGATCAGCAGAATCCATGTTGCCGCAACTCTTGCCGCTACCATCGGTGTTGCTTGTGTCAATGGTGCCCTCACCTCCAGCACCCTCGCCGTTCTTTTCCTTTGTGTCGTCACCGTCTGTCTTTTTGGTGGCCATGTCTCCCTCAGCCTCCATTGAGTCAATGCAATCAAGAAGCGTCTGGATGTCCTTGTCCTGCTCCTTGATCTTGCTCGTTGCAGACTCAAGGTCTTCCGGATCCTTGTCCTCGTCACGCAGATCTCTGCGGTCTCGGACCTGCTTGACCTTTTCTGCGGTAGAAAGATCCTCTCCGTCAGTTTTCTCTGCGCTCGGGCCGGATTCCTTGGGTCCGTTTGCGAACTCATCGACCTTTTTCTGGAACTCCTTCGGGTCAATGTTGTCGCCCTTTACTTTGCTCATGCTTGTTCCTCCTTCTTTGTTGTTTTCTGCCTCTGTATCTTTACCGTCGATGTTCAGCCGGGCACTGTCTCCCGCCCTCGCTTCGGCGACTAAAGCCAAATGGTTAATACGAATATTCCGCTGTATGCAGTCATAGTGCTCCCCCTGGTATTCCCCGGCCGTATCGTCGATGTCGAGGTTGTAGCCAAGAGAAAGTTCCTTCAGACCGCTGTCTTTCATGGCATCCGTATCGTGTATAACGATGTGTGCCCGTAAGTAATCTCCGTCTCTGAAAACGTCCAGAACTGTCCCGATTTCCTCTTCTGGTGCGTTGTCCTTATTTACGAACCCAGCATCGTGCGTGATGATGATCGGAACACCTTTCGCAGAATCCATAGCTTTCTGTGAGAAGACCTCTTCGGCAGGCCTGTATTCTCTCCGCTCTGTTCCGTCAGGATTGTGGTAAATCTGGATTCCTATCCTCCCAACAATTGGGTCGTCATACAGATAGCCTTCTTCTGAGTAATAGGTCTCCTTTTTGTCCGCAGCATCTATGCGGATTACGTCAGATCTTGCATATTCCCGAATCATTGCGCCTCCTAAAACTTGCAAAACAAAAAGAGCTCAAACACATTTCTGTGCCTAAGCTCTTTCGAATACCCTATGTACTCGTGGTACATGGGCGATAGCAGAAAACGCCACTGATCACAAGGACCAATGACGTTCCAGAACATCAGCCTGCAACTTGGCAGGTGATAATCGTCTCATTTTTCATGTACTAATAAATCTTACCGGGCTCTGCTTTTACCGGTTCAAACTCGCCTTCGTATGTAACCTCCGTTGCATTATCATCAAAGAAACAACACGTGACCAGGTAGTACAGCTGCGAGAAGGAGCCCTTCGGAGGTGCTGGCTTCCCTGGCGCACATTCCCCGCTTTCGATCAGTTTCTTAATTTGTGATTCGAATTCATCAGGTTCAACGCATACATCGCCATTTTTCGAACATACGAAAATCTTCTCTTCGATTCCTGCATGGAGCCCAGTTGCTTCTATCCACCAATCAAGCATTTTGTATTTTTTCGTCATTTCACTCCCCTTTTGATTACATAACCGCCAAAATACCATATATCAATTGACACATATCTGGATCTCGCATCATCGTGAAATTATCTGTATACGCATACTGTAAACCCATCGACAAAACTTCTGACGCTCCGTTATAGACTTTCCCAATATACGGATCAACGAACGAATCCTTTTTGGTAACCTCTCCATTTTCGTATCCTAACAGTTGAACGCTCTTTTCTCCAGCCGTTCGGCGATTGTAGAAGTCCATTACCACCTCATGCACTCCATCTATTTCATTTTCGATTTTGTGCCCGTACTCATGGTAATAAGTACTGAGCTTGTCTGTTGAAGAAACTGAAATCTGACCGGTTGCTAAGCTGTAGAACGCTCGTCCGTCTGGGCCTAGATCATTTATTTTATACGAATCTGGGTCACTTCCAAAGTCTTCAAAAGTCGGATTCCAGCTTGTTGGCAGATGGTTGTATACGGTTTTTGCCTTATCTACGTATTCTTTTTTCCCATAAAGGATATTCCCCAAATCATCTTTTGGACCTAAATCTCGAATTTTGTACAAAGCATTTGTTGTGATCTGTTCGCTTTTAAGCTCACTCTTATCTTTTAATTTTTCTACAGCATAGCTATATTCAGAGCGTGCCTTGTAGAGTTTTGCGCGCAAATCATTGACTTGCTCGCTTTTTTTGCTTAGCTTTGCATCGGCTTCCAGATAATCCTGCTCTGACGCAAACCCGGCTTCTTCTGGCGTGCATAATCCGCGTTTTACCTTGGCCAGTTTCTGCTTTTCTGCATCATACTCCTTGACCTCCTGCAAAGTCTTGCTCATTTCTTTTGAATTCACCATCTCATACGCTTTGACAACCGCAGACGCTTCGTCTGAATATTGGCTCATCACATATGAATGAACGACTGTTCCTGCCTTTTTGACTTGTTCAGGCGTGGCAACCCCACCATTATTTCTAATATCTTCATAAATATCTGCAACCGTCTTTTGCATTTCTTCTGCAGTCATATGACTATTAAGAGATTGCTTGAGGGCTTTGTATCGCCTGTACACTTCCTGACGTTCTTTTGCAGCGGACGAATATACTCCGTGAGTAGTTCTTCTGTAACCAGCTCCTCCTCCAGGAGCAGAACCGCCACGAGTGCCTTTGACAGACTGGTGTCCCCAGTTTCCAGATCCAGGACCACCATCTTGGTTCTCTACTTTTACTCTACCTTTGCCGTCCGGCAATGCAAGTGTTTTAGCGCTGCTGGCATCATTATTTTGATTGTCAGTATCTCCATTGGACATCCCCAATCTGTTCATCAGTAACGCAAGTGATGCTGCAAAGCACGGAAACAGGTTGTCCATCTGTGAAAGCTCCGCAATATCGGCAAACCTTGCGTCCGTCATCTCTTCTTCATCAGCTTTTGGATTTCCCTCGTAATCTGTGCATAGGAATACCATGGAAGGTTTCCATTTGCCCTCTGGATCTTGGATTGCTCCTAACGGGTAGAGTTTGTTGGCTTTGATGTGAAACTCTTCCTGTAGCTCTCTCAGGGCTGATTCCGATGGCTGTTCTCCATTCTGGATGTGGCCGCCTGGACCGCAGATCAAGCCGTTATCTGTTCTGGTACCTACAAGGATCTTCCCGTCCGTAATGACGATCACTCCCACGCCAAACGGAATGTCCATGCTGTTAGTCATGTTGTTGTCTCCTCATCGTCTCGCAAAGCAAGACTCATTGTGTCTTCCTTGAATACCGGGATTGCTACACAACGGCAGTTATAATCCTCCCCAGGATTGCAATGTCTCCCGTTATCCGTTTCTGGAGGATCACTGTATTTGAAAATGTGCCCGTTCAGCCGCTTGTGGCTTTCTCTTACTCTCTCGTCTCCAGAAGAAGACCAAACATATTCCGTTACTCCTGCATCAGCGTGTTCACGCTGCGTTATTTTCGCATTGAGCTTGCTGATCTGGTCTCTTGCGATGAATTGAGCGTGGCCTCGCGACATCCCGTACACGCCCTGTATCTTCTCTGCCATATCTTTAGGCCGAGTACCGTTTCGGTAGCCGTCACTTACAATCTGCTTCATCCTGCCAAGCATGTCGTTCGGCACGGTCTTGATCAGATCAACATTATCGGAAACCCATTGCTCCATGAGGTCGTCAAAGAAATCTCCGCTGTAGTAGTCTTCTGATAAGTCCACATTTAGCGTTTTCTTAACCATCCGTTTCCATTCGGCAATCTCAGACTTCTTTGTAATCATTCCAATCTTTCGGAGATCCTTTATCCATTTGCCGAATATTTCCATGTCATCCAGTCTCTTTTGGATCTTCGCGAAGAACGAATTGATGAATGCATCGAAATCAAAAAGGCCGTCCATATGGACAGCCTTGTAGTCTTCATATTTCTTCTGATATTCTTCCTTGAGGGTTGGGAGCTCTTCTTCCAGTACTGCCTTTATTCCACGGAAATAAGCATTTACGAGTCGGATATACTCTCTTTCCGCTGATGCCGGGAACCGCGGCATTGCTTTGCCGTACAGTGTGTCATGCCCCCTGAATTTTCCACGCATCTTTTTTTGCGTCTGTTCTGAATAGAAGTATTTCTGCACGTAAGATCACGCTTTCTGTTCAGCTCCGCTTTCCGGATTTTCTTCTTTGGTTCCCATCGGGCTTTGATTGTCTGGAATGTCAATCGCTTGTTTAGGAATGTCAATCGCTTGTTCTGGAACATTGATCGGACTGTCGTCTTCCACAATGCCCTGTATCTGATAGTCGCTCGCTTCGGAAAGTCCTGTGCGGACCTCTGACGGGTCCAAAGCCTGCATTCCAACATAAATATTGGCGGTTTCTGCTTTCGTTTTCTCCGAATTGGCCTTTGTTGAGTCTACATTCGCCTGTTCTTCCTCGGAAAGCTGCTTGAGCGGTGCAAATTTTATGGAGTAATCCGGAATTTCTTTTTCGATTTTGCCGCTTCTCGCCAGTTCGGCAAGTACCAGATTTACAACTTTTTCTGTTGGTCGCCGATAATCCCTGGTCTGAATTCTGTTTAATAACTGGAAGTAATTATCTCTGTCGTTATCGCCGGTAGAATCCTCCCCAGCAGGATCCTTGCCAAAAAGAATCGTCTGCGGAATATCCGTGACAGCGGAAAGCATGTTGCAAGTACGGTCGATCAGATCAGATGCCCCAGACATTGATGCATTGATGTACTGGTAGTCCTCACCGTCTGCATCAATCGCCATCGAATTGATAATATTGCGTGCCATATCAATGACTTGCAGACGCTTTATGGCCTTTTCCTCTCCTTCTTCTGTTGCAAGAAGCTGTGACAAGCCCTTCATCTTGTATACGCCGAGGACAGAGCGCTCCAACAGTTTAGATCCATCATGGTGTGCTGTGATTGTTTCACGCATGGCATCTTTTATTCTTGCATATACCGGCACTCCAAAAAACTGATAGCTCCCAAGAGTATTCTTTTCCGGAAGCTCGCCGTTTTTGAACACAAGGCATCTGGAATAGTGAACTCGGAATGATCCGTACATTGAATACACATCGTAATACATCGGCTGTCCAGATTTTCTCTCATCGATTTCGCTCTGGTTCAAATATGCAGAAGCAAACAGTGATGAGAAGTCTGGCTGCACTACTGCTCGTTCGAACACTCGGATTTCCTCAATGCTTTCGAATGATCTTATGTCGAATGGCTCTTCCAGCCCTCTCCCATCGTTGCAGATCATCACGCCGATGGAGCCTCCGTACAGCCTCGACCATTTTTCTGCGGTTGAGAGAACCGCAGGGAAGTCTAACTTGTCCAGTTTCTTCAGCACTTTTTTCTCGATATCTTCGCCAAGATCTGAAAGGTCAAAGCCTTTGGCAATAGCGTCTTCCGATGGCCGATCAATGATTTTCGCGAAAAGCCCGTTGCCTATATAAAGCTCCGTAAACTTAATATCGTTTTCAAACCCTGTTCCGTGCCATTCCCATGCTCTGCTATTGTCCTGCCTTGTTCCGACCTTGTTGAGCATATTTGTGTAGTCATCTGCTCTGAATGTCCTCGCAGCATCCACATTTTCCTGTGCTTGCATTGGCCTTTGCGATGCGTCAATAACACTCATAGGTAGCTCCTTCCATATCTTTTCATAAATGCTTCTCTGGCCGGATCTGAGTCTCCATGTTCGCCTGATCTATCTTTGTAATACTGCTTTTCCCAGGCAAGCTGTCCGATCATCTTTGACATTGCTTCCGCCATGCTGTTTCCGTGAATGATCATTGTTCCGCTGCTCTTGGCCCCAATCCCCTTTACGTTCGTGTGGCCCATATTATGGCAGGCATTCGTCACTGGAAGAACCAGCCCGTCTTCGTCAGCCTTCTGGCGATCTACTCCAAAGATCAGATGATGTACTGCTTCTTCCGGCTTACCGGTAAATGCACAGATATCTTTGTACTTGGTAACAATGCTTTTCATGATCCCTCCAAATAAAAAACACCACTGCAATCAGTGATGTCAGATCAAATTCGTTATGTCGAAGCTCATGTAATTCACAAGCTCATCAAATGCGGATGACGTGGCATCAACCATGTCCTTGAATCTCGAGTCAGGGAACGATTCAAGCTGTGAGAAGTAAGTTTCGTTCCATTCCCCCTGGATAACATTGAAAAAGCCATGCTGCCATTGGGCTGCAACCGGTGTCGCTCTGGCGACCTTATCCCCGCTCTCTTGCCTTGCAACAATGTCGTTTCCTGCAAGCTCCCTTATGAAGTATGCGGCTTGGCTTTTCCCCGCTTGTCCAGGATCCTGCGGGATTCTTACCCGTACATGCCCGTATGCCAGGTTATCTGACATTGCCGTGTTCTTGATGAGGGTTAATACCTCCCCGGCGGATAAGCGCATATTTATGACGTCCAGAACTGTAAATCGTCCACTTTTTAACCTCGCCATAAGAACTCCAGCCGTGTACGCCGGTTCTCCCTTCTCGTCCTCGGAGGTGGCGGCCAGATCCCATCCACGACATAGTGAAACGATATCTTCCTTTATCACGCTTTCTTTAGGGGCAAGAACAATCTGGATTCTCTTGAACATGAGCCCTGCCTGCGCTCGAATCTTCCAGTTTCCATACAGAAGTCGTTCCATATCGACTTCTGTCATGGCTTTCAGGTTTGACAGGTATGAAGGGTCTGCCTTCATAAGGATCTTGTTATCTTCAAGGTTACTGGCGATGAATGTAACTGACTTGCAGTCTTCCGGACTGATTCCGTGTTCTTCTGCAAGCTTTTCTGGGGTGTCTCCCCAATATATCGTATCGTTCAGAACACACATGTAACGAACAACGCCGCTTCGTTCTTTTATCTGATATCCGGTATCCGGATCTATCCACCATGATACAAAATCTGCCACCCAGCTATCCGGATCAGGGTTACATGTTGCTCTGACGTACGGTTTTATGCCGCACGTACTTCTGTTTCTGGAAAGCATGTACAGAAACTGGTGTTTTGAAAAATGTGTCAGCTCATCAAATGCCAGATAAGCAATCTCAGTTCCTTGCCAGCTCAGCAGATCATCTTCTCTTTCCAAATGTGCGAATGTCAGCTTTGCCCCACTTCCGAACTGCCAATGCAGCTTTGGGGTCTTCCTTTGCTCTGCATCCGGAACCTGAGAATAGATCTTCACACTCGCATCCCACAGTCCTCCCTCAGCCGTTACCTGTGTGAAATTCTTTCGGAATATGACTGCACCGAATCCCTTAACATCCTTATGCCTTAGTCCTTCCAGAAGCAACGCGTATGTCTTTCCTCCGCCGGCCGCTCCTCCATAGATCACGATGTCGGCTTTTGATGCCATAAACATTGTCTGCGGACCGGCTTGCGGTTCCAGAAAGCCTTTCTTTGGCTCATCTCGTCCGTTCTCCGGAATCAGGATGGTCGGGTACTCCATGTCGATCACGTTAGGATCGGCTTCTTCTGTCCATCCAAGCCTTGTAAGATCTCCGGTCAATTCTGCCAATACCCGGACTGCATTGGTATCTCCGTCAACCATTGCCCTTTGAATGAGTCTGACAACGACTGCGGCCTGATAGGTCATGTCGTTTTTGCTGACTCCCATCCTTGACAGCGTGTCTCTTACATTGGTCATTTGCGCAGATACAGTCGTTTCCATGAGCGATTTCGCCAGCTCTCTCATGTTCTTTTTCTGCCTCCGAGCCTCGCCTGATTTGACTCCTCCGTTTCGTCCGCGTTCCTTTGCTTCGTCTTTGGTTCGGACTGGCTTTAAGTCTTTCTTTGCCACTCCTTTTTCCCCTCTTTCTTTGGCCTCGATTGAAAATGTCAATTCTGTGTTCCGCCCGCCCAATCAGAGCCGTATTTATCTGTTATCTGCTTGAAATCGGCATAGTCGTGAGGTCGTATAAAATACTTAGGTTCTCCATTTTCGCCCTCTTCGTATCCAACATGCAGAAGCTCATGTTCTGCGAGGATCTTGAGCTGATCATTCGTCATCCCTTCTATGTTCGGTTCGTAGAACACGATCAGAAAATCATACGGGCAAAAATCTTTGTACAGATCCTGAACCTTAATGCATTCTCCAAGTACCGCCTTACCGTTATTGGTCTTTCTCTTATCCGATGCCATGAATTCGACCCGGCAGTCACATTCCGTAAGATATGCCAGTTCTGCCGTGTCATTCATTACGGCAATTCCGATCTCCCTGTACTCTTCACTTACTCTGTATCCCATATCTTCCTCACAAAAAACACCAGCATGGCAATGATCCACGCTGGTGCTGCTTAAAACCTTATGAATATAACTCCAATAATACCAACTTCCCTTTTCTTATTGCTTCGGGAATATCGGTTCCTATCTGCCTGTAAAATTCCGGATGTACAATGCATTCATACGCCCGGCACATCGTATCCCTTTGCTCCTGGGTTACTCCGAGCCGGAAATCCTTTGCAATCCGCAGAGCCTCCTTCCAGAAGCCCTGCCTGATATCCGCTCTTACGATGTCTGTTTTCCTTACCATTTCACTCATAAGGAATTACCTCGACAGGATTTGCTGAGTGATCTTTTGCGAAATCCCAGATAGGCTGCATCTGAGCTTTTGAAATCGCTCCATTCTCCAGATCCTGCTCATATGTGTACAACCAGCTTGCTTCATCGAAGAAACACGGCTGAAGGGGATTTAAAGCTGCCTGCTCTGTTGTTGTCATGTCCCAATCAGTTTTCCCCATCTTCTTGCCTTTTAACGTATGGCAGTCATATACCCAATCCGGAATCCCGTCATCCGGTTTGCATTCCCCAATTGGTAACATGGCAACCTTTTTCCAATCAATGAGCTCTCCAAGTGAAATGAAGCTTGTCCCGGTAATCGGAAGATCGTTTCTGTGCTTTGCTGTGCACAACACCATTGCTGCCTTGCTGATGAAGATCTCATCAGGTTCCTTCTTCCTGTTGTTCACAATTCCATCGGCAACTCTCAGTTGATGGATTTCTTCAGAAACTTCCTTTACATTTGTATTGCAATAATCCTCAAAGGTATTCCATAAAAGTTCCCGCTCGCTATGCCTTAACAGATTCATCTGATAACCGATCATGTCCATGTCGAGGTGATCGAGTGCTTTCTGGAGGATTACTGCGTTCCTTGTTTCCTCTCTTGCTGTAGGAACATCGCAAAATAAAGAGAGCTGAATTTCCGATTCTTTCGGAACTCCTACTCTCTTCTCAAATTCATCAGCTTCCGATTCTGAAACAGGGATCTCTCTTGGCTTCCTTGATGCCAGAACAAAGTTGCATGCAAAGTAGCAAGCATCTCTGCTCTTCCTTGCCGCGCAGAGTAATGCAACAGCCCTGGAAATGTTGATGTCATTTTCCTTGCTCGCATCGCGACAGAACAATGATGTAATTTCCTTTGTTACCACTCCATAACAATCTTCGGAACTGATAATCATAAGTCTGTTCCACATCGCTCTTCTGTAACGATTCTTCAGTTGATTTGCGGCAAACCCTGCATGCAAGTAGTCTTTTCTTCGAATCGACTTCTGAAGCATGCTGAGCATGTCAAACATGTTGTAGCCAGTTTCAGTGTAACATGGTGCCATACTTACGCCCTCCTTTTATTTTTTAGCGTTGACGTATCGTAACACTGCCTAGCTCCATGTCAAATTATATTTACCTGGACACATTGATTTTTGGCTTATTGTTCTTCCAGTTGTAGTCGAAGTACCGGCCCCATCTGCGCTTCATTTCAAGTGCGCAGTCGATCTGTGCCTGCCTTGTCTTGCTGGAGTTGCCTCCTGCGTTGGTATCTGTGCCTGCTTTTACACAGAAATACATTGGTCTGAGAATAATCCGGTTCACAAGCAATTCGTGCAGCATTACGTCAAGATCGCAGTTGTGGTAAACCTTCTCGTCAAACCTCGACTTGTATACATCCTTGTTGTACCATCTCATTGCTCCGGTGGTTCCCTTAAACGTAAACTCCGAAATGTAATTCCAGGGCGCTATTGCTGCGTCCTCGGCCCCGAAGCCTATATTCAGATCAAGCATGAGCTGGGCGATACGCTCTATTTCTCCCATGACAACTTCTTTATCCGTGATCTTTTCATTTTTATCCATTCGATACATGAAGTAATCCACATCATCGTCGATGGTAAAAATAATTCTCTCTGGCGAATTGTCGTTGATGTAGTTCGATACCTTGACCAGGTTATCTATCTCGTGATCCGGTACCGCCCACACATCTTTAATTCCTCTTGCCCTATATGCTTCTTCCTCAGACTTCCGCACTACATACGTACAGTAGTCGAGCAGTTGGAATGTCGTTGTTGTCTCGGCTCTCCCGTAGCTTGGAACATAGATTCCTAATTTCAATTCTTCCATCACTTGCTCCAATCTTCCGGTATCTGAAAACCGCAATTGAATACATAATCAAGAACAGACAGGTCTTCTATAAAATCCTTCTTGTGGAACTGCCTGTATCTGACGGGAACATAATCGCTGTATTCCAATCTGATGCCATTTTCCGCATATGCCTTTTCATCGTTATAGGCTTTCCCGCCTACTCCGGAATAATAGACATTTGCTCCAACCTGCAAGCATTGAAAAATGTTTCTGGCATTGCTTGTAAGCTTTGTCGGAACATCCCTGCTTGCTACTATGATCTTTGTTTCAAATCCGAATCCATTGGCGATATCATTTATCAACCTTATGTTAAGATCGCTTAGCCGCTCATAATTCGTGTCCAACGCCTCAGATAGGATTGATAATCCGAGCTCTGCATAGGGATGCTTCCCGTAGTTGCATCTGACAGTTTTCAACAGCTTTTCTTTCCATCTTCCATCATCAACGATTCGAACCTCGTTGATTCTGTCTCCTAATTCCTGCTTTACGGGGACTGTAATCTTCTTGGCTTCGTTCCCAACTCTGATCACGTTAGAATTATGCCTGACAATGATTCCATCTTTATGTGAGCATCCAGAACTTGTGTACTGCACATCATCGTCCAAAACAAAAATGTCCGACTTGAATATCTTGTAGAAAAATCCCATGTAGGGCAGAAAATTCGGCTGATGGCCAGAAAACACCACATCTTTCATCTCTCATACCCCCTGATCAAAGAGAAGGCTTCCGCAGCGTGCATCCCAGCCTGTGCTCCTCTATATGTCGCGAGTGCTTTGATCGCTTCCTCGCATCTGCTACCAGGAAACTGTTCCAACTGCGATTCATGTTTGTGCAAAGCCTTTATTTTTGCATCAAGCGTATCTGTGATGTCTACATACACATTCGCCCCAAAGCTATTCTGTGGTGATTGAAAATCCAGCTCTGTTTCAGACAATGTTTCATATGCGTATGCGTACTTAGGTGCAAAATCATACTTCGGCCTTATCGCCACCATAGCGGCAGCGGTCAGCGCCTTATGATCTGTATGGAGATCCCCTGGGTGAGGGAGATAAACTTCGACCGGCTTGTATTTTTCAAGCATTCCTCTGATGGCATCCGTGAATGCCGTATGAGATATCCGATCAAGTCCAAGATCCGGAAAATCCAGGAATACTGTTTCAGATATGCCTAACTCCTTGTTGGCGGCTATGGCTTCTTTGCTTCTTTCCTTAAAGTCTTCCCCGGAAGTTACAATGCAGTCTATAACCTTCCATCCGCAATTAACTTTCTTGGCTATTGTTCCTCCAACTCCGAGGATTTCATCATCAGGGTGAGGAGCAAACAGCATTATTGTATTACTCGCCATCCTCTTCTCCTTCTGTGCTGCCGCCTTTTTTTAAAGCTTCCAGTTCTTTGTCTGACAGAAGATTCGCTTTCATGTCCTCATACCAGATTGCCCTGGCGTTGATCTTCCTTGTCTTGGCAATCAAAACCTTTCGGTTTTCGATCCCAAGCTTTCTGATAAGGTCGTTATAGTCAAGCTGGCTCCTGCATACTATCATTACGTAGTCGTACTTTTCGTAATGAAGCGGCTCCATGTCCGGGATCTTCCGTTCATCAACATCATCCTTCTTCTCGTCTTTAATATCCAGGTCGATGACAAGATCCGATGTCCAATCTGCAAGCATGTCGAGGTCCCAGTCTCCGGAATGGGTGTTGTCTTTGATGTTGATTGCCCGAAGTTCTGCGTTCGAATATCCAATCAACCTCTTGCAAAGAATCACAGTGTCCGGGTCCATCTCCTTGATGACGCTTAAACGCATGTTCCCTGCAATCACATTGTCGTTTTCATCTATGATGAACGATCCGAAATCTCCGAACGTTTCGATACTTTTTCTAAGTTCTTCTTTCTTCTTCGCCGTAATCTTTCTTGGATTGCCAAAACCTGTTTTGACGTCACCGGCTCGCATTTCTACGGTTTCGATCTTTTTCTCAGACATTTGATCCCCTCCTCCCCTCTAACGTAAAATAGCCTCCATCGTCGAGGGGGTGACGGTGGAGGCTTGCACATAGGAGAGTGGCTTTTGTAGCCTTCCCTGATACTGGCTTTTTATAGCGTAGCACACCGTTTTTTTACTGTAAATCACGGTTTTTTCGTGCATTTTTCGTCAGCATATTATGACTTTCTTTTCTTTTTTCGAAGTCCGAGTGGCTTCAGCAGGAACCCGAGTGGCCCAGTGTAGAACAGCAACAGCTCGATTGCGTCATGCAGATCCGTGTAGACTGTCTGGACCAGAATATGCTCTGTTTTTGCTATGTCCTCGATTGATAACGCCGGATCATCAATGTATAAGGCTTTCAATACCCTGTACTTGCGTCTGTCCCCAGGCTTCCCTGATTTTTGTGAGGATATGTCAAGGCAGGACATCCCCATGTCTATCTTACTGACAAGTGCCTGCTTGAACTTCAGCGCACGTTCATACTTCTCCGCCAGACTCCCAGGCTCTCGTCCTACCATCTCCATGCAGTCCTTCATGAACGCCCAGCGAATCTCTTCCTTTTCTTCGAACGAAAATTCACCTTCCTGCTGGATAGCCAGGCGCATGTCCCTGTAGGCCTTCACAGCGATTTCTTCATCTCGGTAGAACCGTTCTCCCTCATCGTCCTGTCTGCGTTCGTACGCCTTAATGACTGCCTCCGATGCTTCTTTTGAGGCCACTTTCGATGCAGTTTCCGCAGCAGTTTTTGCTGCCATCTCAGTGATCTCTCCAATGTCCATCTGTGCAGTTATTTTCGCAGCAGATTCAGCTGCCACTCTGGAGATGTAATCCAGCACATCCTGCGACAGTTCAAATTCTTCTGTGTTGCTTAACTCTTCCATCACACCTCCTGATCAAAATCTCTTCTTTCAATATTCCTCTTTGAATCTGATCCCGCTGCTCTTTATATCAGAGAGAACGCGATAGATCTGTTCGTCTGTTCCCAGGAACGATACGTTAATCGTCCCTTTCTTTGGTGTTGTGACCCCTCTCAAGACTCCAAGAATGTAGTCAATGTTTTTCCCATTGAACTGGATGCTGATCGTCTTAACTACCTTTTCACTACTGTCTGGTGTCTCGGATTCCGGTTCGCTAATGGCCAGACCAATGCTTTCAATCTCTCCGACTTTCTGCGGTTCCTCGATTGTCGTTTCCCCGATCATTCTCTTCAATCTCTCGTCGTTCTGCGCTTTCAGACGTTCGTCAGCTTCCTTTTTATGCCTATAGGCATTTACGTCCGCAAGGGCCGTCCCGAGGTCAAAATTCTTTTCATAAGTAGTCAGCCCGACATTCTTTTCATCGTCATTCATTGCTCCGAAGAAGCTATATCCATTCCGGATCGTATCCAGGTGAGCATCAACAGCTTGTTTAATCGAGCTCATTGATGAAGTGCTGTTAAGCCACGACTGTTCAAATATCTGATCAAATCTTACCTTCTCAGCAAGATCTCCCACTGCCGTCTGGAAATACTCTTCAATTTTGGCTTTCTTCTCCTTCTTCTGCTTTTCTTCGGATGCCTTAACCTGTGCATCTATCTGAGCAATGGCTTCGTCAAGTTTTGCAGTTACTTCCTTTACTTCCTTCTCAAATGTGTCATACGGAGCATTTACCGCTCTCTTTACTTCCTTCCGTCTGTCCTCAATTGCTTTTTTCAGCTTGTTCAGGGCGGCCCTGTCAGCCTTAGCTTCTTTGATCTGATCATCGCCGTATGCAACATCCTTGTAGTTCTCAATTGCTGAATTGATTCCCTGTTCCAGCTGGTCCTTATTCCAGTCAATGTGCTTGAGCCACTGACTTTCTGCCGGATTATTGATAATAAGCGTCAATTCGTTCATCTCATTCCTGTCCTTTTTCTAGTTTGCCAACAACTGCTGTTCCAATGACTCCATATCGTAGTTTTGCTTTTCAGCCGGCTTCCAGGGCTGCGGTTTTGCGCGCGGCTGTTTGAGCTTGTCCCAAATTACTCCTGAATATCCAGATGCCATGTTTTCATCGATCAGTTCTATAACTTTGTTTGCCCCATAGTCCCTCTGGTACTTTTTTAATGTTGACGTAAACGATTTGATCTGTCCCTCCGTTACATGTTCTTTTCTACCCTCTTTGTACGACAGCCAGTCCCTCGCTTTTTCTGCCACCTCGTGATCAACCCCAAGATCTTCAAACGAAAATTTTGTCAAATCATTCGCCGTTTCAAGTGTCTGTGCTTCTTCTATATGGACCTCTCCCCTCTTTCGATTCTTTTCTGTGTTTTTATCTGCTTTTCCGCAGGAATTTTCGTTCGTGCAGTCTTCGTCAATCAACACATACATTCCGCTCTCATCCATCCTCAGATGAGACTTCTCTTCTTTGTAGATCGTAGGCTTGCATCTGTCTTTTCTTGATGTGTAGTGCACGAACCAATGAGTGATAACGACCGTCCCGCTGGGAAAGCGGATTAAAAAGCCTGCATTTATCAGATCCTCGATATCGTTCTCCCCTCCGAATCCAGAAGCCGCAGCAATCATTCTTGACCTTCCGACGAATCCTTCGTCGTCAGCTTCCATACAGAACAGGATGTAAAGGTGCTGTGCTGTTACTGGCAGAGACATCATTGCATCGCTTTCTATAATTTGTGCAGATATTGATCTTGTCATAAGTCCTCCAGAATCTCGTCTTGCCGGATAAATCCTGTTAAGGTTTTAGAGTCTCTGCAGCAGTCGCATTTTTCGCATCTGTCAGGCTTATCCCCAGCTTTCACTGCAAGAATCCGTGGCATATGCATCTGGACTTTGTAGAGCGCTTCGTCCAGCTTTGACTGCGGAATAAGGATGACTTCAATATCTGGGTACCGCTCTTTTGAAACTCCAGCGATAAAAAACGGCAATTTTTCTCCAGTGCGTTGTCTTACGATCTCCTGATAGATAGCTCCTTGCACGTCATATCCCCAATAATCAATGAAGTCCATCAGGCCGATATCCCTCACCCATTTACGCTCCCGAAGTGACTTTACCGTTTTCAGGTCAACAATAGCTTCGTGTCTGATGTAACTATCCATCTTAATCTTCCAGTCCGTGCCGAAAAGACTTCCAGTCATGATCGTTTGCTTGTCTCCGGAGAGAGTCGCCATAAAATAACTGTCGCGGGAAATTCTGCTGATCACCGTATTACCAATCCGGTATTTTTCGTAAAGAGTCCCGTCTCGCTTGTACATCTGAGGATGCTCTCTCTGGAACCTCTCGAACGATTCCGGACCTTCAACCCATGAATCTACGTATGATCCGATCAGCATCGCATCGCTAGGTTCTTCGTTCCATCTCCCCATCAGTTTTTCCATTGCGTAGTACTCACACCCAGGCCTTCCGTATGTACCTGCAAATGTCTTATATTGAGAAACTGACATGTACCGGATATCCGCATCCTTAGAGTAATAATTGTCGTCCGTCAGTCTGAAATCGCCCATTATCTCTCCTTATGCAAACGGCATTTCGTCCTGGTCATCAATGGGTTGCAGTTTTTCCACCTTGTGTTCATCAGGAACAGGCGTGTTATCTTTCTGCGTAGTTACTTCTATCTTCTTGAAGGGATCTTCCTCCCGAACAACCTCTGCAGGGCCAATGTCAACGGCATCAACGTTTTGAATTTCCTCCTCAGAGTAGGTATTCCCAAAGTCATTCGGAAAAGCCTCTCTAAGGGCCCTTGCAAGCGCCGTCTTACGGATCATCATTCCAGGTCTCTTCTGCCACTGAGAATTCGGAGTCCCGTTCTTAGCCAAAGTCACCGCGTCCGCATAGTCCACAACTGTCTCATATACATGCGTACGGTCGTTGCGGTAAACCTCTGCCCATCCAGCCAACAGCTTCTCTCCGTCATAAACAGCAGACCCGACTCTCTTGTTCATTTTTCCCGTTTCCGGATTCTGCACGATAACTCCAGCAGAAAAACCATCGTACGATTCAAAAGAATCAGCTCGTTTCATCAAAGCGTTAATGCTCACTATTGGTGCAGCCGGATAGTCTCCGTATTTGATCAAATATGCATCGTTTGCAAACGGGTTCAGCTTATTTGCTCTGCAAAGTCCCATAAACATCGTGACTTCCTGATCAGAAACATTTCCCTGCCCTCTGACCAAGCTCTTCTTGACTGTTTCTGGTGTCAGGCGAATCTCCACCGGACCAGACATATAACGCAATTCATTTGCCTTTATCTCTTCCATTTCTTTACCTCATTACGTATGTTCTTTCTGTAATCTACCAAATCTGAAACTCTAGCCCTTTCCTTCTCTTCGGCTTGTTGAACTTAAAATTTTTCGTGGACTGCCAATTTACAATCTCTGGCGATCCAATGGTGCATCCGCTTCCTACAAGTGCATGGATTCCATCCATCAGGTAGAAGCTTTTATCAGTAACGACAATTGAACTAATTCCGGCAGCTCGAAGAGTGCGTACAAAATCTTCCATATATTCAGGAATCGGCAGATCATCAACTTCGAAGTGATCTGCATCGTGTTCGCACGTTCTGTCGTACGCCTGCAAAGCCATGTCCTCGCCATCGCTGAACGGATAAGGGTTTTCTTTCTTGAATTTCTCCATATAAGAGCTCCCTTCATTGTACTTTCCGCCTTTTAATAAACGCGCTCTCTGCTCTAATGCGGCACGCTCTTTGTCTCTGTATTCGCGTTCCGTTTCGTGCATCTTCTCAAAAAAGTCATTTCTCATAGCGTCTCCTATGCGGTCTTCAACTCGACGCCAATAGCGTCAAAAAGATCTTTCCCGCTCATTTCTGCAAGGCACTCCTCACAGATCATTCCATCCTCGGAATCATAGAAGAGATCTCCTTCAAGGATATCGTCTCCGCAATTTATGCACTCACCTATGATTTTTTCACTTTCATTTGGGCATCCCGGAATGCATGGGATGTGATGGCATATATCACACATTTTTATCTCCTACTTGCAGAACCAGTGATCTCCGTACTGGAAATCCGGGATTCCATATTTTCCATACCCGCCTGCGGTAAAATATAAAATTTCTGAATTTTCCCTGTTATGAACTTCTTCCGACACCGCAGTGAAACATTCATCTGTGACGTTGAAAAAGGCTTTGTCCAGTCCTCCATCATGCACACACGAAAACTGCATGGGCTGATAAATAACATCCGTAATGGTCCCTGGAAATCTCGGATCGTCTACCCGATTCAGAACCACGTCTGCAACCAATTTCTTTCCGTTCATATCCTGATTTCCTGCCTCTGCATATACGAGGCAAGCAAGAAGCTGCAGCTCTCCTTCGTAGATCTCTTCATTGATCTGCTCTTGCGTGTCGTTATACCGTGGCTGCTTTGCTTCTGCCTGTATTGGCTCGCTCATCAGCAGTGCTGCGATTCCCACGGTTATGCTCAGGAATCGGATGTGTAAAGATTGCAATGTCAATCTTTGGCATTTTTCTGTATGCATCCATCAGCTCCTTTTCTGAATGTATCCCGTACCGTTCTGCAAGGATTTTTTCCATTTTTTCTCTTGTCATTTTTGTTACCTCATCGCCTTTTCTCCAGCGAGTTTTAATTCACTGATAACTTCCGACAAACGATCCAACGATTCCAGGATCTTTTTCATCTGCGGCTTTTCTTCCTCACTGATTACCCCGTCCTCTGTGATATTGATCAAATCTCTGCTGAGGGATTCGATCTTGCAAGGGTCAAATTCCTTGAGGAGCCGCAGGGTAATTCCTTCAACGCCCTTTTGCTCTGTTGCCAGCGGGTAAAACAGCCCGATAGGACATTCATGCTTGCAATACCACTGACGAAGCTCCGGAGCATTGTACTGGTCTGCCATTAAGACCACGTTTTCCATCGGAGGTCTTGTAATGTTAAGCTCGTAATTATTCAGGCTTGAAACTGATAGATTGAGGACCTCCGCCGCTCCTTCTATGCTTCCGAACTTGTCGTTGTATAAAGCCGCATTTTTTCTAGCGACGCGGTAAGGATTTTCGTTCGTTTTTATCATGATATCTCCATGGATAGCACACGACTTTTAATGTACTATTCTTATCAGAAAGAAATCACCGCTTGATTGCTTCCGGATCAGACGGAATATGTAAATACTTGCTGATCTTGTCTACGGATTCTTTCGTCGGGGGCTTGCCCTGGAGTGCCTGGGATGTATAAACAAGAGATACACCGCTTGCTTTCGCGAGATCCCTCTGACTCTTGATTCTCTGAAGAGTCATCTGCTTTTTCACCTCAGCACACCAGGGAAGCCAGTAGTCTTCGCGCTGCTTCCACCATTCAGTCAATTCTTTTTCTCCTTTCTCGGAATTATGGCGTGTGCTATAATTCCATGTATGTGATTGGTTTTAATATTGTTTATGAGATTATTATAATATTAAATCTAACATTTGTAAATGGTAGATTTAATGTTTGGTGGTATTTATGTCTATTATCAATGACCGGCTTATTGCCGCTCTTAAATCAAATAAATCTTTCAGTCAGAAGGGTATGTCCCTTGCGACAGGTATTTCCACTGGAGCAATTAACGCATGGGTAGTTCGCGGAACCTCGATGTCGGCAGATTGCGTTGTCCCTGTGTGCAAATACCTCGGCGTTTCGCCGGAATATCTTCTTGGCATGGATGATAAATCTGATATTGCAGATCCGGATAAGGCAAAGCTCTTGCAGATATATGAACAGCTTTCTCCTACTTCCAGGAAGATGATTCTTGCGTACGGCGAAGGATTGTTAAAGGGAGAAAGTCTGGATTGATTTTCTCTATATAAATAATGGGAGGTTTTTTCTATGCAAGTCGTAAATGAACGAATCAAAAAAGCTATGGAGTCTGCGAACATAAGCAACGAAGACATCGCAAAGGCTGTCGGAATTTCTCCTGTTTCTGTTGCTGCGTGGTTTTCCGAGGATTATAACATTGCATCAAAGTACATTCTCGCTATTGCAAAAGTGCTTGGTGTGAGTCCCGACTATCTTCTTGGGGATGACAGTGAGAATGCGACAGCCAAGTGGGAACTTTCCGTGACATACGATAAACTTTCTAATTCATCCAGGAGCCTCCTTTCTGCATACGCTCGCGGCCTTCTGGACGCTCAGGAGAACAACTAATGCCATATTCAAAAGATGCTATGCTAAAGCGCATGGATGACATCCGTGAAGAACATCAGATCAGCGCACGAACGCTATCACTCTCCCTTGGGATGGGTCAAAACGCATTCACTGACTGGAGAAATGGCAGAGGTGTTCCATCAATAGAAACTGTCTGCAAGTTCTCAAACCTTTTTCAGGTTCCTGTAGATTATCTACTGTATGGTGAAACGCGTATTTCTTCTAAAGAGGTTGAGTCCTGCGGAGTGCAGGAGCGTGAGCTCTTACAAATATACTCTAGCCTTCCTAGAGAATACAAAAAAATGGTCTCTTCATATGCCAAAGGTCTATTGATTGGGTGGGACATTGAACAAGGGAAGCAAAAAGATTGAGACTATGCCGAACGAGATCCTGCGGATCGCTCCGCAGGAATACCAAAACCATTCTGAATCATGCCGACGTGTGTTTCGCGCTCAGCTTATAATGCAATGAACAACTCAAAAATCACCAAAGTCGCCATATATACTCGCGTTTCAACAGATCATCAGATTGATAAAGACTCTCTTCCTATGCAGCGGAAGGATCTGGTGGCATATTGTGAGCTTGTGATTGGGACAAAAAGCTACGAAGTTTTTGAGGATGCCGGTTACTCAGGAAAAAATACGATCCGCCCTGGATTTCAGGAAATGATGTCGCGTATCCGCAGCGGAGAATTCTCTCATGTTCTTGTATGGAAAATAGACCGTATCAGCAGAAATCTTCTCGACTTTGCTCAAATGTACGCCGAACTGAAAAAGCTCGGCGTTGCTTTTATTTCCAAAAACGAACAGTTCGATACATCTTCTGCAATGGGCGAAGCAATGCTGAAGATCATCCTGGTTTTCGCTGAGCTTGAGAGGAACATGACTTCGGAGCGAGTTACCGCAACCATGATTTCACGTGCCTCTGTGGGGAGCTGGAACGGCGGACATGTGCCTTTTGGCTATAGCTACAATCAGGAAACCGGCGAATTCTCAATTTGTGAGTCTGAAGCTGAAATCGTGCGATATATGCACGATAAATACGAAGAACTGCGCTCCCTTATCTGGCTATGTAACGATCTCAACAATCATGGGTACCGTACCCGTCGTGGCAATATGTGGACTCCCACTGGCGTTTCTTATGTCCTTGGCAGCAATTTCTACACTGGAGACTATCAATACAACATTCACGCTGACGGCCGTCATAGCCACGTAAAAGATAAATCTGAATGGACCAGTTTTGAAAATCATCATCCGGCCATCATTTCGAGGGAACAGAAGGATCGTGTGAATGCGCTTCTTACATTTAACGACCGTGGAAAAAAGTCTGTCCGTCTGCGTCCGCGCAAAACACATAACATCCACATCTTCGGATCAATTATGCGCTGTGGACAATGCGGAAAGGCTATGTATCCTTCTCCGCGCTCAGCATACAGCGACGGAACCCTATCTTCTATCTATATGTGCCAAACAAGGAGGAAATCATCTGCTTTGTGCTCTCAAAAATCTTTTAGTGATGTCTATATTGGGGATTTTGTCTTTAACTTCCTGGCAAACATGATTGCCGCAAGGAAGGGCTTTACCGATGGACAGTCCGTTGATGATGTCCAGCGCATTCTTCTCAAAGGACCAGCATTTTCTTCTGTCGAGAAACTGGACGATGCCGGCCTTTCTGCTCTCTTTGACATGATCTCTGCACGGATGCCATCTGAACTGTATGCGAGTACAGCGCAAACCAAGGCTCCAGAAGACGGCAAAATAGCCTCTCTGCGCGTGCAACGTCAGAAACAAGAACGAGCATTAAAACGCCTGACGGATCTGTATCTTTTCTCAGAAAGTAACATGTCAGAGCGAGAATTCATTGTGCGAAAGTCAGAAATTGAATCTTCAATCGCTTCCATAGATGATCAGATTGAAAAAGGTACAGAACGTGATGCTTCACAAACAGACTTCGAATTTATCAAGGCTGCCAGTGAATTCATCGTCACGCAAGAGCTTGAAAAGGATGGTGAGATTTCTTTTCGTCAGTTACTAAACACGATGGACCATAAGGTTCTTCACGATTTCATGGCTAGCACAATAAAATCAATCGTCGTGAGCGGAGACCACGTAGACGAAATCATCTTCCGGAACGGACTTTCTGTTTCCTTTAAGTACAAAGCAAAAGAGCCTGCTGAGTGACAGCCAGGCTCTTTATCTTTTTCGTTATTCAATTTTCCCAGGATCGTTTTACCTTATGAAGCACGCATCCCCGAAGCTGAAGAAGCGGTATTTCTCCTTCACCGCTTCCCGATATGCGTTCAGAACATGATCTCTTCCTGCAAAGGCTGAGACCAGCATCACCAGTGTGGACTCCGGCAAATGAAAATTGGTGATCAATCCGTCCATCACCTTGAAACGGTAGCCCGGATAAATGAAGATGGAGGTGTTGTCTGCCCTCGCATGCACGATGCCGTTCTCATCTGCGGCCGACTCTACGGTGCGGCAGCTGGTGGTTCCGACACAGATGACGCGTTTTCCCCTGGCGTGAGTCTCGTTGATGAGATCTGCGGCAGCCGGCGGTACGTTGTACCACTCAGTGTGCATGTGATGCTTCGTCACATCATCCACCTTGACCGGGCGGAAAGTTCCAAGCCCGACATGAAGCGTGACATAGGCCAGATTGACTCCCTTGTCCTGAATTTTTTTCAGAAGCTCCTCGGTAAAATGAAGCCCTGCCGTCGGCGCTGCCGCGCTTCCGTCAAACTTCGCATACACCGTCTGGTACATGTTCGGATCTTCCAGCTTGTGTGTGATGTACGGAGGAAGCGGCATCTCACCGAGCCGGTCCAGCACCTCCTCAAAAATTCCATCATAATAAAACTTCACCAGACGATTTCCATCGTCCAGAACATCCATGATTTCTGCGGTCAACGCGCCGTCGCCAAAAGTCACTCTCGCTCCCGGGCGAAGCTTCTTGCCGGGACGCACCAATGTCTCCCAGACATCATTCTCGCGCCGCTTCAACAGAAGAATTTCCGCATTTGCGCCGGTTCCCTCCTTGGTTCCGAGGAGTCTTGCCGGAATCACTCTGGTGTTGTTCAGAACCAGCGTCTCTCCCGGCTCCAGGTAATCAATAATGTCATGGAAAACCTTATGCTCCAGCTCACCGGTGCTTCGATCAATGCAGAGCATCCTGCAGCCGTCCCGCTGCTCATTGGGATCCTGCGCTATCAATTCTTTTGGCAGGTCAAAATAATAGTCCGCGGTCTTGTGCCCAAGAGGCACACTCCCGCTCCCTGCTCCCGCCTCGTTTGCGGGAGCAATGTTCTCGTTGATTTCACTCATGTTGTTTTTTGCCTTTGTTCTTACTTTTGCTTTTTGAGATCTCAGCTTTGTGTTTGAGGCTTCACTTTGGAGCCTCAGCTTTGTGTTTGAGGCTTCACTTTGGAACCTCAGCTTTGTGTTTGAACCGTAGTACACCTGATTTGCGAACAATGCATCTCTATCTGCTGATGCTGAGATTTTAGGATGCTTTTCAGGCTGTCAATGCATCCCTAAAGTGCTTTCATGGCCTTGAGGGATGCATTTTCCCTTGGAAAAGCATCCCTCAGCGGACTTTTCATCGAATAGGGATGTATCCGTCTCGGGAAAATAATCCCTGGCGACGAATTCCTCCGAATAGGGATGCATTCGTTTCTGGAAAATAATCCCTGGCGACGAATTTCTCCGAATAGGGATGCATTCGTCTCTGGAAAATAATCCTTGGCGACGAATTCCTCCGAATAGAGATGCATCCGCCGCTCGGAAAGCATCCCTCAGCGAATTTTTCATCAAATAGAGATGCTTCCGCCGCTCGAAAAGCATCCTCAGCCAAGGATTTCATCGAACAGGGATGCTTCCCCAGCCTGCACTTCTCTCCCACAGTGGTGTCTGAGGAATCTTGTTTTATGCGTTTCTGAGATTGGCATCGCGAAGGAACGCCTTGTAGCCGCGATATGCCTCGTAGAGGTCCGCCTTGGAAATTGCCTCTGCCGGGGAATGCATCGACAGTACCGGAACGCCGCTGTCAATAACGTTCATGCCATACAGTGCAAGGATGTAAGCGATGGTTCCGCCGCCGCCGACGTCTACCTTGCCAAGCTCTGCGGTCTGGGTAACAACGCCCTCCTTGCTGAAAATATCACGAAGATGCGCGATGAACTCAGCGTTGGCATCGTTGGAGCCGCTCTTTCCGCGTGAGCCTGTAAACTTGTTGAAGACCATTCCGCGTCCAAGGAAGGCCGTATTCTTCTCATCGAAGCACTCGCTCCAGTTCGGATCAAAGGCGGAGGATACATCGCTGGAGAGCATGTCGGAGTTTGCAAGGCAGCGGCGGAGCTTGAGCTCTGTGTACTCACCGCGAAGGTTCATGACCTCAGCCAGTGCATTTTCAAAATAATGAGACTGCATTCCGGTTGCACCGACCGATCCGATCTCCTCCTTGTCTACCAGAAGGCAGACGCTGGTGCGCTCCGGTGCTCCGTTCTCCCCGTCGAATTCCCCATCCAGGATTGCGCGGAAGGAGGGATATGCGCAAACCCGGTCATCATGTCCGTAGCCAAGGATCATGCTGCGGTCAAAGCCTGCGTCTCTTGCAGGACCTGCGGGAACGACTTCCAGCTCTGCGGACTCAAAATCATCCTCCTTGATGCCGTACATCTCTTCCAGAATGGCGAGAAGAGAATTCTTGACAGCCTCCTTCGGAAGCTCCTCCTTCTTTTTCCCGGACTTGGTCTTCGCATCAATGATGATCGGCTTATTGCCAATGATGAGGTCAAGCGCCTCACCCTCAACGACCTCGGCCGCCTTCTTCTGCATCTGATCCTGTGCGAGGTGAATCAGAAGATCGGAAATAAAGAATACGGGATCGTCTGCATCCTCACCAACGTTCAGGACAACCGTCTCGCCGTCCTTTTTTACGATCACGCCGTGAATGGCAAGAGGTCTTGCGACAAACTGATACTTCTTGATGCCGCCGTAGTAATGGGTATCAAGATATCCGTAGCCGCCCTTCTCATACAGAGGGTTCTGCTTGACATCCATGCGGGGGCTGTCAATGTGTGCGCCCAGAATATTGACACCCTCCTCCATGGGACGCGTCCCGAGGCGGAACAGCACCATCGACTTATTCATCCAGGTCATGTATACCTTGTCGCCGGGCTGAAGCTTTTTCCCATTCTTCTCTGCCTCCTCGATGGCACGGGAGAGCTCTACGTATCCGGCATCCTCCGCCGCATTCACAAAGGAGTCCACGCACTCTCTTTCCGTCTTGTTTTCGGAAATGAACCTGCGATAATCCTCCGCAAAGGTAAAACAGTTCTTCTGTCTCTCCAGATCATAGGTATTCCACACATTTACTCGTTCCATTTTTTTGCTCCTTTCTTTACCCGCTTATCCCGCGGATACTGTTTTTCCCATAATATTCACTCATTTTCTGATTGATCCAGTCGTCCGGATCCTCACTGACATCCTCAAAATAGAGAAGATTCGGCTGCACGGTATAGCGTGGCAGCACGGCGTCCTGCTCCCTGGGATTTCTCAGAATACGAAGCCTTTCTTCGTTCTCTCTTCCGTACTGCGCGGCAGAGCCATCCAAAAGCTCGGATACCGCGCTGGTTCCGGTGTAGAAATCCGGATTTCCCTTTACTGCAAGAAGCGAGAACACGATGAAAAACAGAAGAATCGCCCGGACAAAACCGCCTGCACCATTCCGCAGACAGGACGCTGCCGATGCATTCTGCAGACAGGACACGGCCGATGCATTCTGATCCTTCGAAAACCGTCTGTACAGTCCACCGACAAGATACCACTCCAGAAGGAGCAGTACAAGCACGGCATGCAGCCAGAAGGTGCTCTGAATTCTCCCGGCATCCATATTTCCCTGCGCATAGAGGGCCGGCGTCACGACACAGCTCACGATGCCGTAGGCAAGAACCGCGGCAGGGAAGGGGGCCGTAAAGTGAAGCTGTACCGCCTGTGCGCCGCTGCCTGCCTTCTCCGAAGCCGCAGCACCGCGCACCGTCTCCCCTGCCTTCTCCGAAGCCGCAGCACCGCCAGCTTTTGCGTTCGCCCCGGAAAATTCAATCTCTGCAAAGCCCATCCAGAAAATCACGCCGGCCAGTGCCAGAATCAGAAGAACCGCCCAGTTCATCCACTGATTCAGAGGATAGGACAAGGTGTAATAAAGGGAGAGCAGAATCGACTTCAGGGCTCCGTACCCTTCTGCCTCTCCTCCCCGGATCCGGTTTCCGGGAGAAAGGCAGCTGACTGCAAATCCGCAGAGATAAAAGGCCGCAGGAAGAAGGCTCCCGATCACGCAAAGCCTGCCCATGCGGCTGTTTTCACCCTGACGGGTTTTCCTTTTCACCAGATAAACGGCAAAAAGCACAGATACCACCGCAAAGGAGAGCGCGCTCAGGTAGTTTCCTCCCCCTGCCAGAAATCCCATGATGCAGGCAAGGACCAGGAACAGGCTCCGGTTTTTGCTTCTGACGCCGCAGACCGAGAGCACATAAAAGGCCAGATACAGAAGGCCCGCCGAAAAAGTGAGCGTATAGTTTCCCGCCCCGCTGTACCAGTAGAAGGCCTCCACACGAAGGCTGCCCTCCGGCATCCGCTGAACCATCAGAAAAAGCGCAAGCACCGTCATGCAGCGGCGGACATAGCGGTTCATGCCAAGTGCCTTTTCCATCAGCGCATAGAAGAAAATCGCGACGCCGACATGAAGGGCCAGGAGAATGACCGCAGGTGTCAGCGCATACCAGGCTTCCCCAAAAGTGGCCGGGGATACGGTGGTGAACAGACAGGAGGTAAAATAACCGATCCATGTCCGGTAATAGCGCACGGTTTCCGACAGTATTTTGCCGGCCACAGCAAGGAGGGAGCCGGTTGCCTCATAGACAAGCCGCGTTCCAAGTCCCATGGAAAAATCATCCGCCGACGGATAGTCGTATTTCCCGATGATCAGAACCGGAATCAGGGACAAAGCATAAATCACAATCAGAAGGTAAGACAGCCGCCGAAGGTCACAGCTTTTTTCCGGAGACAGGCGCTTTCGCTTCGCAGGAGACATCCCGGGATACGTCCCCGAAGCTTTTATGCAGTTGTTTGGTTTGTTTTTCTTCATGATCCCCATCCAGACCACATTGTTGTAAAAAAGGGCAGGGCCTTTGTGCGGCCTTGCCCTTCCGTATTGCATTGACGTATTACATTGACAATCAGGAGCGAAGCTCGATGTTCAGCTCTTCCAGACCATTCAGAATCTTCTTCATGGTCTTATCCACTTCCTCGGTCTCCAGCGTGCGGTCCTTGTGGCGGAAGGTCAGGCTGTAGGCCATGGACTTGCATCCGGGCTTCACCTGAGCGCCCTCATAGAGATCGAACAGACGATAGGATTCCAGAAGCTTTCCGCCGCGCTGCTCAATGACCTCCTCGATCTCGCCCGCAGAAACCTCCTTCGGAACAACCATGGAAATGTCACGGCTCATTGCAGGGAACTTCGCAATGCCCTCGTAGTGGTGCGCAAAGGATGCCTTCTCCAGAACACTCTTCAGATCGATGCACGCGATGTATACGCGGTCGTTCATGCCGTAGGCCCTGGCAACCGTCGGATGAACCTCGCCCATATAGCCGATCACGGTGTGAACCGGTGCTCCCTTCGGGCCGCCGTGCGGATTCGAGAGAACAATCAGGGCCTGCCGTCCGGGATGCAGGAAATTCTTCCCGGCATCAGGATCGCACAGGACCTTTTCCGAAACGCCTGCGGTGGCCAGGAAATCCTCCACAACACCCTTTAAGGTGAAGAAGTTTCCTTCTCCGTAGAAGCCAAGCGTCAGCTGCGGTCTCTCATCGGGATAGCCAACAAGCGGAAGTTCCTTCGCAAGATAGATCTTTCCGAGGTCAAACAGCTTCACGTCCTTGTTTCTGCGCGCATAGTTCGTGGACAGCGAGGTCAGAATCGAGCTCACCATCTGCGTGCGCATGATGGAGAAATCCTCTCCCAGAGGATTCGAAATCCGGATGGCCTGACGCTCTGCGTCATCGGCATCCAGACGAAGCGTATCAAATACCTTCGGGCTCTCGAAGGAGAACGTCTCCGATTCGGAATAGCCGTAATCCATGGCAACCGTTCTGGCAAGATCCTGCAGCTTCATCATCGGCTGAAGGCCGCCTACGGTTGCAGAGCTTGCAGGGAGCGTGGACGGAACCTTGTCATAGCCGTCAAAGCGTGCCGCTTCCTCTGCGATGTCGCACATTGCACGAAGATCCTGACGGAAGGACGGGATCACAAGCTCCCCTGCCTGCTCATCATAAACAAGCTCTTCTTTCCGGAAAATATCCAGCATTCTCTCCTTTGTATAGGAGGTGCCAAGGTAAGCGTTGATCTTCTCCGGCTCGAACTTTATCCTGCGAAGAGCCGGCAGCTCCTCATGTACGTCCACATAGCTCTTTGCCACCGTGCCGCAGCCAAGCTCTTCCATCAGCTGGCAGGCACGATTCATTGCTTCCAGTGCATTGTACGGATCCAGTCCCTTTTCAAATATCGCAGATGCCTCGGTGCGGATTCCGATTCTCTTGGAGGCCTTGCGGATGTTGGTTCCGTTGAAGGTTGCCGCCTCGAAAAGAACGGTATGTACGTTCTCCGTGATCATGGAATCCTCGCCGCCCATGATGCCGGCGATGCCGACTGCGCGGTCTGCGTCATTGATCATCAGGACATCGCGGTCAAGCTTCCTCTCCTGTCCGTCCAGCGTCACAAAGGTGTCCCCGTCGTTCGCACGGCGGACAATAATTCTGCCTCCGTGGATGGTATCGAAATCATACGCATGCATCGGCTGACCGTATTCCATCATGACAAAATTGGTGATATCCACCAGGTTGTTGATGGGGCGGATGCCGAAGTTTGCAAGTCTTCTCTGCATCCAGCGCGGGCTCTCGCCGAGCTTTACGTTCGTGCAGATTGCTGCTACGTAGCGCGTGCAGAGGTCCTTGTCCTCGATCGTGACATCCACGTAATCCGAGGTGTCCTTTGCTCCCTCATGCTTCACCGAAACAACCGGAGGAACAAAGGGCTTGTCAAAGGTTACCGCCGCTTCTCTTGCAATTCCGAGAATGGAATAGCAGTCCACGCGGTTGGAGGTAATCTCATATTCGAAATTCGTATCATGAAGGCCGAGCGCTTCGATCGCATCTGCGCCGAGAGTAAGCTCTGCCTCCTGCTCCTTCGGGAAAACATAAATGCCATTCTCCGGAGCCTCCGGATACATGTCTCCGGTTGCGCCAAGCTCTTCGATTCCGCACATCATGCCGACGCTCGGAAGTCCGCGCATTTTGCCGGCCTTGATCTTAATGCCATCCTCCGGCAGCGGACCGCCGTCATGACCGCCGGCAACCTTTCCGCCGTTTAAGCAGGTCGGAACCAGATCCGAGAGCTTCAGGTTCTGAGCGCCGGTCACGATCTGAATGCAGTTTACGGTCTCTTCTCCGTGCGTGGGAAGGCCGTCATTTTCTTCATTGTAGCCGTTCTCCGCATAGGCAGCTCCGATGTTCACCCTGCAAACCCAGAGGTGATCCGCATCGGGATGCTTCTCCATGGCCTCCACGCGGCCGACAACAATTCTCTCACAGTTGTGATCCAGATTCTTCCAGTTCTCTACCTTGGTTCCCGAAAGAGTCATTCGGTCATAATATTCCTTGTCCGTGCAGTCAAGCTCCGGAACGTAATCCTTAATCCATGAAATCGGTGTATTCATTAGCCATTCTCTCCTTCTTCCGATCAGAATCCATTCTCTGCTCAGAACTGATCAATAAAGCGCTTGTCATTCTCATAAAGAAGGCGCATGTCATCAATTTCATATTTCAGCAGAGCGATACGCTCAAGGCCTACACCGAACGCGAAGCCGGAATATACCTCCGGATCAATGCCGCTCATCTCCAGAACATGCGGATGTACCATGCCGCAGCCGAGAATCTCAATCCAGCCCTCGTTCTTGCAGAAGCTGCAGCCCTTGCCGCCGCACTTGAAGCAGGAAACGTCCATCTCTGCGGACGGCTCCGTGAACGGGAAGTGATGGGGGCGGAAACGGACCTTGGTGTCCTCGCCGAAGATGGCCTTTGCGAACTCCGCAAGAGTCCCCTTCAAGTCAGCAAACGTAATTCCCTTGTCCAGAACAAGGCCTTCCACCTGATGGAAAACAGGGCTGTGCGTCGCATCTACTTCATCTGCACGGTATACGCGTCCGGGTGCAATCATGCGGACCGGGATATGTCCCTTCTCCATCTCATGAATCTGCGTGCCGGAGGTCTGCGTGCGAAGAAGCATCTCTCCATTGATGTAAAAGGTATCCTGCTCGTCCTTTGCAGGATGATCTGCCGGAATGTTCAGAGCCTCGAAGTTATAATAATCCTTCTCGATTTCCGGTCCGTCGACCACCTCATAGCCCATGCCGATAAAGACCTCTTCGATCTCACGAAGCGCTACGGTGTTGGGATGAAGATGACCTCTCGTCTCCTTCTTCGCAGGAAGGGTCACATCGATCTTCTCTGCCTTCAGGCGCTCTGCAAGGAGCTTTTCTTCGATTTCCTTCTGATGCTGGCTGATGGCCTCTTCGATGCGGACGCGGGTCTCGTTGACCATCTGTCCGACCTTCGGGCGATCCTGTGCCGCAACATCCTTCATTCCCTTCAGAATACCGGTGAGCTGTCCCTTTTTGCCAAGAAAATCAACCTTGATCTGATTGATTTCTTCCGGAGAAAACGCCTTCTCCAGACGTTCATGTGCCTCCTGCCGGATCCGTTCCAGATCTTCCTGTATCATATATCATTCTCCTATCCTTGATCTAACTGTCAAAGTCTTTACACACAGAGTTTATTATACATGTCTGTGCTCTTTTTGCCACTAAAAAATACGCAGCAGCCCTGCCCGCGGGTTCCAGAAACCACCTTGGGCAAAACTGCTGCGCCTGTTCTGTCATTCTGCTCCGGGCAAAGCTGCTGCGCCTGCTCTCTCATCCGACCTCTGCGTATCCGCACTCCAGTCTCCGGACAAAATCGTTCTCCGGAAGCGGCCGGTCGAAGATATATCCCTGCACAACCTCGCACCCGGCATCCTCCAGGTACTTCAGCTGCGACTTCGTCTCCACGCCTTCTACCACCGTCTTTTTCTTCAGGAGCTTCATCATCTGAACCATACTGCAGAACATGACGACGTCCTTCTCCTTCTCCGGATAGTCGATCTCCAGCGGAATGAACGAGCGGTCTATTTTGATGACGCTCATGTCCACCTTTTTGATCAGATTCAGAGAGGAAAAGCCGGTGCCGAAATCATCCATGGAGGTTCCGATTCCGTTCTGCTTCAGACCCTCCACCAGCTGCATCATCTTCTCATAGTCCTGATAGTCCTCGCTCTCCGTAAGCTCAATCTCCAGATAGCTGTGATCCAGCCCGTAGCGATCAATCACCGTCACGATCTTCTGAACAAGGTTTTCCTCCTCCATATGCCTTCGGGAGAAATTCACGGAGATGCACAGAGGTTCTTTCCCACTGTCGATGCGCCTTCGCAGGAACTGGCATGTTTTCTCCAGCACATAGTAGTCCAGCTGGCAGATGCTGCCCTCCTCTTCCAGAATCGGAACAAACGCACCGGGAGAAATCAGCTGTCCCTGATGCAGCCACCGGACAAGTGCCTCCGCTCCGCAGATGGAACGATCCCGAAGCGCCACCTTCGGCTGATAGAAAACCACAAATTCTCCCGCCGAAAGCGCGGGCTTGAACAGGGAAATGATGCTCTGCCGTTTCATCACCTCCTGCTGCACTTCCTCGGAAAAACGTACAACCGAGCCGGCTCCCTTGTGCCTTGCTGCCTGATAGGCAACGCTGCAGATCGCCAGGGCATCCGTCGGCTCCTGAATCTCATCCAGGGAACCATAGCCGGCAGTCATTCCGAACTGAAACTCCGTCTGCTCTCCCTTGAAAACATAGGTGAGGTGAAAATCTCCGAGTGTCTGAAACAGAAACCGCAGCCTTGTGTTGTCTGTTATGAGGACAAAATTATCTCCGCCCAGTCTTGCAATGCAGTCCTCCGGATTCAGAAGACTCTTTACCTTGTTCGCATACTCCCAGAGGACCTTGTCACCTTCGGAATAAGACAGAAGCTTATTTACATATTTGAAATTGTGGATATTGAGCATCACAACGCTTCGGTTCTTCAGAGCATGCTCCGACAGCTTTTTCTCCACGTATTCCAGAAATGCTTCCGGGGAAGCGACCCCCGTACTCATATCGGTTTGAAGAGCCCGCAGCAGAAGTGCCTCCATCTGCATGCGGCTGAAGCGGTGAAAAATCTCCCGCAGGAACAGGAAAAGAGTTTCCTGCTCCTCCTCGGTAAACCTCTTTTCGATTCCCGCAAGAGGCCGGACCGTCTGAACCGCCTGTCCGCCATCTGCAATCGGAATGGTCAGGGAGCAGGGCTCTCCGAGCTTCTCCGCCGGGTCACTCTCATACAAAAGGATGGTTTCCTGCTCTCCTTCCGGCCGCAGCCTGTTTCTGGGCGCCTGTACACAGGCTTCCACCCTTCCAATCGGAATGTATTTCGCAAGAACCGCGATCGCCTTTCCGCAATTGCCCGACACCTCCGCCAATCCGCTTCCCTCAAGGTTCAGGTAATCGAAAAAAGTATGAACTTCCTTCCATGGCAATGCGGTCATAGCGGTCCTTTCCGATGCTCCTTTTCCGTTCCGTCTGCAGGCGCCGGCTTCCCATGCGTCTGAAGGCTCAATCGATTTCGATACACAGTCAAGATATCATATCTTTTCCCGGTTCGAAAGGGACTTCTTCCCGAATTTGAAAAATGATGTGGAATCCGATTGTTTTTATGATTTCACAGGATCAGAAATCTGCTATTTTATAATTTTCCGCACCTTTCCTTTGATGCGCTGCAATGCATTGTCCGTGGACTTCGGATCCTTCCCCAGGATCCCGGCAATCTGAACATAGTCCAGATCTGCAAGATATAAATCCAGCACCTCCCTCTCCAGAGGGCTCAGCACTTTCCGAATATTCTCTCTCAGCAGTCGGGCGCTCTCCTCGGAGATGTAGCACGTCTCCGGATCTGCGTCCTCCGAAGCAAGAAGATCCAGGAGGGTGTTCTTCCCGCCTTGTCCCCAGCCTTCTGCGGACGAAGTCCTGCTCTCACCGTTCGAGAGCTCCGCATCATAGGAAATTGCCGTATTGAGCACCTGATGCTTCTTTCTTCCGGCTCCCTCCACCGCGGTACAGAGCTGTCTTGAAATGCAGAGCGCCGCAAAGGCCGCAAAGGAAGCCTCCTTTTCGGGATCATAATCCCGGAGAGCCTTGAACAGTCCCAGCATTCCCTCCTGAATCAGGTCATCCGAATCTCCGAAATCCGGCAGGCGGAACGACCTTGCCTTGCTTCGCACAAGGCCCTTATATTTTTCCATAAGAAAATCAGTCGCGGCTGTATCCCCTCCGCGACTGAATTCAATCAGCTGATCATCTGTGCAGTTGTCGTAACAGGAATCCTTCTGCATGCTTTCTTTCCGGCACATCACATCCCGCTGCATTACATCTCCCGCTGCCGCAGAATCTCGTAGGACAGAACGCCCATGGCAACCGATGCATTCAGAGAGTTGATCTGTCCCTTCTGCGGAATCGATGCAACAATGTCGCACTTTTCCTTCACGAGACGGGAAACGCCGCTTCCCTCATTGCCGATGACAAGACCGATGGCTCCCGCGAGATTCAGTCTGGTCATCGGTGTGCCGCCCATATCGGCGCAGACAAACCAGAGTCCGCGCTCCTTCAGCTCATCAATGGTTGCCGACAGATTCGTGACCTTGACCACCGGAGTGTAATTGATGGCTCCCGCCGACGCCTTGGCAACCGTTGCGGTCAGACCAACGGCCCGATCCTTCGGAATGATCACTCCGTGTGCTCCAACGATATTGGCCGTCCGGATGATGGCACCCAGATTGTGGGGATCTTCAATGTTGTCCAGAAGGATGAAGAAGGGATCCTCATTTCTCTTCTCCGCAAGAGCAAACAGATCCTCGAGCTCGGAGTAGTGATACGCTGCCAGCACGGCAATGACGCCCTGGTGGCTTCCGGTCTCGGACATCTGATCCAGTCTTTCTCTCGAGACATACTTGATCGGCGTTCCGGCCTTGGCAGCCTCCCGTTTAATGGTGTTCACCGATCCATCCTGACAGCCGTCAAGCACATACAGGCGATCCACGGTGCGTCCGCTCCGGAAAGCCTCCGTCACAGCATTCCTTCCTTCGATTCTGCTCTCATTCTCTCCGATGGCAGCGTTGTCATCCAGCTTGTAGTTGAGATAGGACTTGTTCTGTCCCTGTCCTGCTTTGCCGGTTCCTTTTCCTCTTCTGCGGTTCTTCACCGTTCCGTCCGTCTTTTTCTGGCCCTTTTTGATGCCGGCTTCCTTGTCCGCCTGCTGTTTTTCCGCAAATTTACGATTTGATACCTTCCGTTGTTCCATGTCTGCCTTTCTGTGTTATCGCTGCTTCGTTTATCCGATTCCGGCCCGCTCGATTCCCGCCTTTAAAAGTTCCAGAAACCGGGCAGTCTCATCCTTCAGATAGAGATAGCCGCACAATGTCTCCAGCGCTGTTGCCTTCAGGTACTCCTCCAGCGTCGCATTCTTCGCGTGATGATAGGGATTGGCGTTGCGCCCGCGCCGGTAAATTCTTGCCTCCTCCTCTGTGAGGAGCTCCTGGATGGCGTCGCCGATTCGTGCCTGTGCCTGTGCCGACACATACTTTCTTGTGTCATTGTGAAGCTTCTCCGCCTGACGGTTTCCCTTTGAAATAACCATCGTCCGGACAATCAGAGAATATACACCGTCTCCCAGAAATGCCAGAGCAAGCGGTGAATACATTCGGATGTCCGTCTGCTTCTGCGGGAAGCATTCGAGGATTTCCTCTCTCAGGCCTTTTTCCATTTCACACCATCACGGGTATCTTCCAGAACGATTCCCTTTTCCTTCAGCTCATCCCGGATTGCATCCGCTCTGGCAAAATCTCTTGCCTTTCTGGCATCCTGACGCTCCTGAATCATCTTCTCTACCCAGGCTGCCTCTTCCCCGGAGGTTTCCTGCGTGCGCTCTGCAATCAGACCGAGAACACCGCACAGCTCGTTCAGCTCCTTCTTAAGACTCTCCAGGAAGGCTGCGGAGGACTGTTCATTGGATCCGGTATTGATGACCTTTACCAGGTTGAAAACACCTGCAAGTGCATCTGCCGTATTGAAGTCGTCATCCATGGCAGCTTCAAACTCGCCGCGGCACTTTTCCGCCTCCTGCAGGACCTTCGTCTCCTCTTCCGAAACCGCCTTTGCCGTCCCGGCTTCGGCCTTTTTGGCCCCTGCGAGCCGGAAATTCAGGTTCTCCATGCAGGTCACGATTCTCTCATAGGAGGCCTTTGCGGACTCCATCAGCTCTGCAGAGAAGTTCAGAGGGCTCCGGTAGTGCGCACTCAGCATCAGATAGCGCAGAACCTGCGGATCATACTGCTCATCGATGTCCCGGACCGTCTTGAAGTTTCCGAGAGATTTCGACATCTTATGGTTGTCAATGTTCAGGAATGCATTGTGCATCCAGTAATGAACAAAGGTCTTTCCGTTGGCACATTCCGACTGCGCGATCTCATTCTCATGGTGAGGGAAAATCAGATCCTCTCCGCCGGCATGAATGTCGATGGTCTCGCCAAGATATTTTCTCGACATCACCGAGCACTCAATGTGCCAGCCGGGACGGCCATCGCACCATGGAGACTTCCAGTAGGGCTCTCCGTCCTTTTTCGGCTTCCAGAGAACGAAATCCAGAGGATCCCTCTTCTGGTCCTCTCCCGACACGGCAATCCCGCGCATGTTGAACTGAAGATCGTCCAGATTCTTGTGGGAAAGCTTTCCGTAGTCCGGATCCTGGCGAACCGAGAAGTACACGGTTCCGTCACTCACGACATAAGCAAAGCCCTTGTCAATCAGGCTCTGAATCATGTCAATCATTCCGTCAATTTCCTGCGTCGCCTGCGGATGCGTGGTCGCGGGCTTCACATTCAGGTCCGCCATATCCTTCCGGCACTCCCTGATATAGCGCTCAGAGATCACCGAGGAATCGACGCCCTCTTCGTTTGCTTTCTTAATGATCTTGTCATCCACATCGGTAAAATTGGAGACGTAGTTGACCTGATATCCTTTGTATTCAAAATACCGGCGAACCGTATCAAATACGATCATCGGTCTCGCATTTCCGATGTGAATCAGATTGTAAACGGTAGGTCCGCAGACATACATGCTGACCTTTCCCTCTTCAATCGGCTTGAATTCCTCGAGCCGTTTGGATTCGGTGTTGTAAATTTCAATCCCCATGGCAATTCCTCTCCGGACTCCGGAAAAGCGGTCTGATGCCGCCGTTCCCGTCCCGCATTTATGATTTCGCGCGAAGCTCCCGCAGCTCTTCCCGGCACTCCAGAAGCTCCTTCTGAAGACAATCCCGCTGCGCGGCAAGCTTTCTGCGCTCTGCCTTTTCTTCGCGCAGCTCATTCTCGATTTCGATCAGCCGGTTCGCCAGTGCCGTCTGCCCGCGGTTAAGGCATTCAATATCTGTACGAACCGGATCCGGAAAGTGAATCTGGTCCAGAGCGCTGCAGCCATCGAGCGCAGTGCCCTTGTGGAACATCTTCACGATTCTTCCCGGAATGCCGACCACCGTACAGTTTGCAGGAACCTCCTGCAGAACCACGCTTCCTGCCGCAATCCGGCAGTTGTCGCCGATCTTGAAGGAGCCAAGAACCTTGGCGCCTGCTCCGACCAGTACGTTGTTGCCGAGCGTCGGATGACGTTTTCCCTGCTCTTTTCCTGTGCCGCCGAGCGTTACGCCCTGGTAAAGCGTACAGTTATCGCCGATGATGGTTGTCTCACCGATGACGACCCCGGTCCCGTGATCGATAAAGAGTCCCTTTCCGATCTCAGCACCCGGGTGAATTTCGATTCTGGTCTTTCTGGCGCTTCTCTGTGAAATCCATCGTGCGCGGAAATAATGCCCCTTCTGATACTGCCTGTGTGCTCTCCGGTACGAGAGTATCGCCCAGAAGCTCGGGTAAAGCAGGACCTCCCAGACGCTGTGAAGCGCAGGGTCCCGGTCCTGTATGATTGCAATTTCTTCTCTGACTGTCTGAATGATCCCCATCCGTTTTGTCCTTACTCCGCTGCCTCGTGCATCGGGCAGCCGCTGCATCCGCCGGTGGGGGCGTCCAGATTCAGTGCAACCTGCTGCGAGACCAGGTCTCTCGGGGAGGTCAGAAGGCACACCGCCTGCGAAGAGATTCCCTCTCCTCTTCCGGTGAAGCCCAGATGCTCCTCTGTCGTTGCCTTGACACTGACCTGATCCAGCTCAAGCCCCAGTGCGCCTGCGATGTTCTCCCGCATCCGGTCAATGTGCGGCCGCATCTTCGGCGCCTGTGCAATGATCGTCGCATCAATGTTCTCGATGAGAAATCCGTGTTCAGAAAGGATTTCTCCCACGCGCTTTGTCAGCTTCAGAGAATCGGCGCCTTCCCATTCCGGATCCGTATCCGGGAACCACTTGCCGATGTCTCCGAGCGCCGCCGCGCCCAAAAGTGCGTCCATAATGGCATGCAGCAGAACATCCGCATCGGAATGTCCGAGAAGCCCCTTTTCATAAGGGATTTCCACTCCGCCGATGATACATTTTCTGCCTTCTGTCAGCTTATGAACGTCGTATCCGGTTCCTACCCGCATGGTCACTCCTTTTCATGTCGGTACTGGTGACTGTCCATGATGACAATCAATGATGGAACAGACGAAGGCCGGTGAAGCACATCACCATATCATGACTGTCTGCTGCCAGGATGACATTGTCATCGCGAACCGAGCCGCCGGGCTCTGCCACATATTTTACCCCGCTCTTGAAGGCGCGCTCGATGTTATCACCGAACGGGAAGAACGCATCGGATCCAAGGACCACATCCGTGTTCTTTGAAAGCCATTCCTTCTTCTCCTCGCGGGTAAAGACAGAGGGCTTTTCGGTAAATACCTGCTGCCATCTTCCCTCTGCAAGAAGATCCTCGTATTCGTCTCCGATATAAAGATCAATCGCATTGTCCTTGTCCACCCGCTTGACATCCTCGCGGAAGGGAAGGTTTAAAACCTTCGGAGACTGGCGAAGCCACCAGTTGTCCGCCTTCTGCCCTGCAAGTCTTGTGCAGTGGATGCGGGACTGCTGTCCTGCTCCGATGCCGATCGCCTGGCCGCCCTTGACATAGCAGACTGAATTCGACTGCGTATACTTCAGTGTGATCATGGCAATTGCCATGTCATCCTTCGCCCAGTCCGGAAGCTCATGATTCTTCGTCACGATGTTCTCAAACATGGAAGCATCGATCACGACATTGTTTCTTCCCTGCTCAAAGGTCACACCGAAGACCTGCTTATGCTCCACGGGAGCCGGGACATAGTCCGGATCCATCTGAAGGATGCAGTAATTGCCCTTCTTCTTCGTCTTCAGAATCTCCAGTGCCTCGTCATCATAGCCGGGTGCAATGACGCCGTCCGATACCTCACGCTGAATCAGCTTCGCCGTGCAGGCATCACACTTGTCGGAAAGGGAGATGAAATCGCCAAAGGAGCTCATGCGATCCGCGCCTCTTGCTCTTGCATATGCACTTGCAAGGGGAGTCAGCTCCCCCATGTCTGCCACCCAGTAGATCTTTGCTTCAATCTCCGAAAGCGGAAGGCCGATGGCTGCTCCCGCGGGAGATACGTGCTTAAACGAGGTCGCTGCCGGCTTTCCGGTCGCGCGCTTTAATTCCGAAACAAGCTGCCAGCCATTCAGGGCATCCAGAAGGTTGATGTAGCCGGGCCGTCCGCAGAGCACCGTAATCGGCAGGTCTCCGCCGTTCTCCATAAATACTCTTGCAGGCTTCTGGTTGGGGTTGCATCCGTACTTCAGTTCCATCGAATTCATAACAGGCCTCCTCTGACCGCAAAACACTCAAATGTTCTTGTTGATGATTCTGGTCTCCGTCTCTCCGCCTGCAAGATCAATGAAGCGGGTAAACAGAGAAACCTTGTTGTCTTCATTCAATGCTGCCCAGATCCGGTTGGTAAAGCTGTCAATTCCCGCTGTAAAATCCTCATCAAAATCACAGGATACCGGCTCTCCTCCAAAGGAAGGAAGGGGATCTGCATCATTCTCATAGGTAGAAATAAACCGGCCCTTTCCCGCCTTGGGTGCCTCGTAGGCAAAGGTATAGCGAAGCGTGGTTTCCGGATCGCCGTCATCGGTTTTCAGAATGGACATCGCATAGTTATAGCAGCCATCCTCAATATGAAGAACCGCGGAAATGCGGGGCGTGTAATTCGGGCCATCCGGCTCAAACTCGCGGCATCTTAAGGACTGCTCAAAGGTCATCTGGTGGTCCAGACCATCATAAATAGTATCGGTCTGATCGCCGTTCGTAACAATTGTCTTATTGCCGAGCACGCGGACCGGAGCATAGATGATAAGACTCGGATCCTTCATCTTCGCCGGATCAAAGGCCTGGGTGCGGATGCCGTCCCCATCGGTAACGAACACGCGGTTTCTGCTGTTCTCGCTCCGGCCCATGATGAAATACGCAATGACAGCCTTACTGCCGTCACAGGAGCGTCCCACCAGGATTCCGCGTCCCGGATAGCTTCTTTCCTTCAGTCTTTCTTCCAGATTTGCCATGTTCTCTGTCCTCCCTGATGAATGCTGATAAACCTGTTCTACAGTTTAGCCCCTCCGGGGCTTTGCCGCAACTACTTCTCCGCCATCCTCTTCAGCTCCGGCAGAACCGTAAGCAGCATCGTTACAAAGCATGCCATGCCTCCGATCAGATTGGAGACCGGCTCTGCGATAAACACGCCGTCCGTTCCAAGGCCTGCCGCCGCAGGAAGAAGAAATGTCAGCGGAACCACCAGGATCACCTTCCGGAACAAGGAGAAAAAGATGGCATTCCCCTTCTTGTTCAGTGCCTTGAACACCGTCTGTCCGCTGTACTGAAAGGACTGGAAGACGAAGGCGCAGAAATACAGATGCAGTGCTCTGGAGGCACCCTCCAAAATGGCAGCATCCTCGCTGAAGATCCGGACAAAAATCTGCGGCACCGCCATGACAAGTGCCCACACCACAACCGTATACGGAAGTGCCAGTGCCATCATCACACGAATCGCTTTCCGGACATTCTGCGGCCTTCCGGCACCGTAATTATAGCTGATAGAAGGGGACGCTCCGTCTGTAATCGCCATCACCGGCACATCCAGGATCGAGCGAACCGAGGATACGATCGTCATAATGGATACGAAGACCGCGCCTCCGTACTGCATCAGCACACTGTTGCAGGCAATCTGCACCAGAGAGTTGGTCACCTGCATGATAAAGGGTGCTAGCCCAAGGCTCATGATGGCACCTGCATAGGGAAAGCGCCAGGCAAAGCAAACCGGCAGCTCGTTCCTTTTCCCGAAAAGGAAGGTAAGGACAAACAGAAAAGACAGCAGCTGTGACAGCACGGTTGCGATTGCCGCTCCGCTGACGCCCAGCTTCAGGCCAAAGATAAACAGGGGATCCAGAATCAGGTTGGCGGCGGCTCCGATCGT